>Ga0310697_10000037_pt1 | contig 178029 bp, 151 predicted proteins | sample 172DNAGHGlowgp2_FD_203883 | JGI IMG/M metagenome (GOLD analysis project Ga0310697, IMG submission 203883) | Sheep rumen microbial communities from Palmerston North, Manawatu-Wanganui, New Zealand - 1728 DNA GHGlow gp2 (v2) (version 2) | ecosystem: Host-associated > Mammals > Digestive system...
ATTCGAGGCGTGTTCGGGTTCGGAGCGGGTTAGGGGTCGGGGGCAGATTCGAGGCGCGTTCGGGTACGGAGCAGGGTCGGGTTCGGAGCGGGTTAGGGGTCGGAGCGGGTTAGGGGTCGGGGGCAGATTCGAGGCGCGTTCGGGTTCGGAGCGGATTAGGGTTCGGGGGCAGATTCGAGGCGTGTTCGGGTTCGGAGCGGGTTGGGGAGGGGTTACGGGGGGATGCATGCAGGGTGCGGCAAAAAACGGTGCGGGGACTATTTGAAAAGTAACACCTTTTTACTATCTTTGTGAACGGGCGGAAGGGCAACCACATAACTTCCGCCGCGAGACACTGAAACAGATAAAGTTATTATGGCTGAAAAACTTCTTCTTTTAGGAGACGAGGCCTTGGCACTGGGTGCGTTGCACGCCGGGCTGAGCGGGGTATATGCATATCCCGGCACTCCCTCCACGGAAATCACAGAGTACATCCAGACCCATCCGCTCGCTGCGGAAAGGAACGTGCACAGGGTCTGGTCCAGCAATGAGAAAACCGCGATGGAAGGCGCTCTGGGCATGTCCTATGCCGGGAAGCGCTCCCTCGTGTGCATGAAGCACGTGGGCATGAACGTATGTGCGGATCCCCTGATGGGCAGCGCAATGACCGGAGCAAACGGCGGTCTTGTCGTTGCCGCCTGTGACGATCCGTCCATGCACAGTTCCCAGAACGAGCAGGACTCCCGCTTCTGGGGTACATTCGGGATGATGCCCGTCTTCGAGCCCTCGTCCCAGCAGGAAACCTACCTGATGGCAAGGGCCGCGTTCGACTATTCGGAAAAGCGGGGCATTCCCGTTATCATGCGCCTGACAACCCGCATGGCACATTCCCGCGCGGTGGTGGAGCCCTGGAGGGAAATCCGCGAGCAGAACGAGCTCCACTATCCGGAGCATCCGCGCCGCTGGGTAACCCTCCCCGTGAACGCCCGCGTGCGCAACCGCGAACTCATCAAGGACTACGCCCAGTTCGAGGCCGATGCCGCCGAATCCCCCTTCAACTTCCTCAAAGACGGCCCGGACCACAGCATGGGCGTGATAGCCTGCGGCATAGCGTATAACTACCTGATGGAGAATTTCCCGGACGGCTGCCCGTATCCCGTGCTCAAGGTATCGCAGTATCCTTTCCCCCGCAAGCTTGCCCTGGAACTTGCCGATATGGTCCCCACCATCATGGTACTGGAAGAAGGCCAGCCCATGGTGGAAGAACGCCTGCGCGGCGTATTCCCCACCGGCACAAAGATCATCGGCCGCATCGACAATACAGTTCCGCGCGATGGCGAACTTTCCCCGGACGACGTCCGCAAGGCCCTGGGCCTTCCCGAGCCGGCCACCTTCCAGCCTTCCGAAGTAGTAGCGCCACGCCCGCCGGCACTGTGCATGGGCTGCGGCCACAGGGACTTCTACACCGCCCTTAACAACGTGCTGAAGAAGGACTACCCCACCGCCCGTGTATTCAGCGACATCGGCTGCTACACTCTGGGCTACATGGCCCCCTTCAACGCCATCCACACCTGCGTGGAAATGGGCGCCTCCTTCACCATGGCCCAGGGCGCGGCATACAGCGGCACCTGGCCGGCCGTGGGCGTACTTGGAGATTCCACCTTCACCCACAGCGGCATGACCGGCCTTCTGGACGCCATCAACGGCAAGGCCGATGTGGTCCTGTGCATCTCGGACAACCTCACCACAGCCATGACCGGCGGTCAGGACTCCGCAGGCACCGGCAGGATCGAAGCCATCTGCGCCGGACTGGGCGTGGAGCCTGAGCACATCCGCACAATAGTCCCCCTTCCCAAGAACTACCCCGACATGGAAAAGGTGATCAGGGAAGAAATCGAATACCACGGCGTGTCGGTAATAGTCTGCCGCCGCGAATGCATCCAGACAGCAAGACGTCACGCAAAAGCAGCCAAAGCATGAAACAGGATATAATACTTGCCGGCGTGGGAGGACAAGGCATCCTCTCCATTGCCACCATCATAGGATCCGCAGCCCTGCAGCAGGGGCTTCACCTCAAGCAGGCGGAAGTACACGGCATGAGTCAGAGGGGCGGTGACGTCCAGTCCAACCTCCGCCTCTCCTCGGAGCCCATCCACAGCGACCTCATCCCCCGCGGCGGGGCCGATGTAGTGGTTTCTCTGGAACCCATGGAAGCACTTCGCTATCTCCCCTGGCTCTCCAGGGACGGATGGATCATCACCAACACCACCCCCTTCGTGAACATCCCGGACTATCCGGACATGGACAAACTGAAGGCAGAATTCGACAAGCTTCCCCGCGTAATTGCGGTGGACGTGGACAGCATCGCCAAGGAAATAGGCTCTCCCCGCAGCGCCAACATGGTGCTTCTGGGCGCCACGGCCGCGGTCCTGAGCATCCTGGATGCCGATAAACTACGCGACGGCATACGCCGAGTCTTCGGCCGCAAGGGTGAAGATGTGGTTGAGATAAACATCAAAGCCTTTGACGCAGGTTACGCCAAGGCAAAGCAAAACAGCTGACGAGTTATGGAAAAACCCGTATCCAAAGCGGTCCTGGACTCTGTCCTGCAGGAGATGGGCATAGAGGACATCTCCCGCACCACCATCCGCCAGTGCTCCCTTGTGGGGTCGATGCTGGAAGAAAGGACCGGGGAAAAGTACTCGCACCTGGAGTTCGGCGTTCCCGGAATTCCTGCCTGCAAGATTGGCATCGAGGCCCAGAAAAAGGCCCTGGACGCCGGCGTCCCAGCCATCTATCCCTCGGTTCAGGGCATTCCGGAGCTCAAGCATAACGCCGCCCGCTTCGTGAAGGCGTTCATCGACATAGATATCGACCCCAAAGGCATAGTTCCCACGGTGGGTTCCATGCAGGGCAGCATGACAAGCATCCTGGAGTGCTCCCAGCTGAGCCCGGAGAAAGACACCATCCTGTACATCTGCCCAGGCTTCTCCGCGCACGGGCGCCAGCCGGACATCCTGGGAATCAAGAACATATTCTTTGATATCTACGAATACAGGGCAGAGAAGCTGCGCGACAAACTGGAGAGCTACTTCTCCCAGGGCAACATTGCAGCAATCCTGTATTCGAACCCCAACAACCCTGCGTGGATCTGCCTCACGGAGGAAGAACTGCAGATAATAGGCGAACTTGCCACGAAGTACGACGTGATAGTGCTGGAAGACATGGCCTATCTTTGCATGGACTTCCGCAAGGACATGTCGGTGCCTTTCCAGCCGCCCTTCCAGAGCACGGTCGCAAGATACACGGACAATTACGTGATCCTGCTCTCTGCCTCGAAGATATTCAGCTATGCCGGCGAACGGATAGCCCTGGTGTGCATATCGGACAAGCTCTACCACAGAAAGTACCCGGCCCTGAAGGAAAAATGGGGCATATCCAAGTTCGGCGACAACTTCATCCTCAACTACCTGTATGTGAACACCTCCGGTGCTTCGCATTCGGCCCAGTACGCCTTTTCCGCCATGATGGAGGCCGCGGTCGATGGCCGCTACAATTTTGTGAAGGAGCTTCGGAACTACGGCCTTCGCGCACACCGCAGCCGCAAGATTTTCGATGCCTGCGGCTTCCACCTGGTGTACGACAAAGACATGGAGCAGACCATCAGCGACGGCTTCTTCTACACAGTCGAATACAAGAGCCTGAGCAACCGCGAACTCCTGGAAGGCCTCCTCCGCTGCGGGGTGATAGCCATACCACTCAACACCACCGGCAGCGGCCAGTGCGGAATCAGGGTGTGCGTGTCGCGCCTGAACACAGACGAAGACTTCGATCGCCTGGAAAACAACCTTAAACTCTTCGTAAACCTCATAGAGAATGCTTAAATACGTTTCTGCCGATGAGGCCGTGAAGCTTGTCCGCAGCGGCGACACCATAGCCTGCCAGGGCGGTGCCTCGGTGCCGGTCCTGCTGCAGGAGGCCCTCGCCCGCCGCGCCGGAGAACTACGTGATGTAACAATCACCTCCGGCTTCAACGTGCACAAGGACCCGGCCCCCTTCTGCAAGCCCGAATACAAGGATTCTTTCCTTGTGAACAGCATATTCATAAGCGCCGACCAGCGCGCCCACGTGGCCGCCGGCTACGGCAGCATGACACCCGCCTTCCTGGGCGAGGTCCCGGGCATGTTCCGCCGCGGGGAATTCCCCGTGGACGTTGCCTTCATCGTGTGCTCCCTGCCGGACGAAAACGGCTATTGCAGCTTTGGCATATCTGCCGATATCGCCGTGGCCGCCGCAGAAGTGGCCAGGGTGGTGATTGCCGAGGTGAGCCCGAACATCCCCTATCTGTACGGCGACTGCCTCATACACGAAAGCAAGATCAGCGCTGCGGTGCTGTGCGACGTAGCCCCCTTTGCAATGACCTTCGGTGAGCCCACTCCCATCGAGGCCGCCATCGGCGCGAACGTGGCGTCGCAGATTCCGGACGGAGCCTGCCTGCAGATAGGCGTTGGAGGCATTCCCAATGCGGTTCTGAACGGGATCAAGCACCATCAGCACCTGGGCCTGCACACGGAGGCCATGACCGACGGCGTGATAAGGCTCATGAAGGAAGGGGTCATAGACAATTCCCTTAAGAAGGTGAAGCCCGGCGTGAGCGTCGCGGCACTTGCCATAGGCTCCAAGGAGATGTACCGGTACATAGACCACAACCACACGATGGAATTCTTCGACGTTGCCTACACGAACAATCCATTCCTCATTGCCCAGAACCCGCGCGCATGCGCTATAAATTCAGCCATCGAGGTGGATCTCACGGGCCAGATCTGTGCCGACTCCATAGGCGAGATGATCTTCTCCAGCGTGGGCGGCCAGCACGACTTCATGTACGGCTGCTCCCTCTCGGAAGGCGGCAGGACATTCATCGCTCTCCCCTCCCGCACAGCCAAGGGCAAGGCCAAGATCGTACCCACACTCACCCCCGGAGCCGGCGTGGTTACGACCCGCTTCCAGACCCAGTTCGTGGCCACCGAGCACGGCATTGTGTATCTGCGCGGAAAGAGCCTGGCCGAAAGGGCCCGTCTCCTGATCTCCATCGCCCATCCCGACGACCGTGAAGAGCTGGAAAAGGCCGCCTTCAAGCGCTTCGGCTACAGCTTCCTACGATTGAAGGCTTAAAAATCCGATGAAAAGTACGCCAAAGGCCGGCTTCCAAAACAGAGTTGGGAGCCGGCCTTCAGACGTGTACTAAAACCTAAACCTGTACTATAGATGCAGAGTGTAGGTGAAATGTTGCAAAAAAACTAAAAAAAATCTCAAAAAATCAGTCAAAGACTGGTAATGCGCTAATATACAGGCATTTATTTTTTAACCCATTCCGGATAATTAATCTTTGGAATGAGAGTAACAATGGCATTACGCCTCTTGTTGAGGTAATTTGTGCTGCCTGTGGGCTTGAATCTCAGCGGGCTGGGGAGGCACATGGCGATGGATGCGGCCTGTGAACGGTTGAGTTTCGCGGCATCGACCTTATAATAATATTCAGCAGCTGCCTGCACGCCGTACATTCCCGGGCCGGTTTCGGCGATGTTAAGGTACACCTCCATTATCCTCTCCTTCCCCCATATCAGTTCAATGAGGACGGTCCACCACGCCTCAAAACCTTTCCGGACGATGGTGGAAGTGCCGAATGTGAACACGTTCTTTGCAGTCTGCTGGGAAATAGTACTGCAGCCGCGGAGCTTCTTCCCCTTGCTCACGTGGTCGCCGACCATCTTGCGCACCTCTATCCAGTCGAAACCTTTGTGTGTGGCAAAACGGTTGTCTTCCGAAGCTATCACCGCCTTGATCATTTCAGGTGAAACCTTCTCCAGGGGAGTCCATTCCCTGCGGAATCCAAAGTCGTACTGGAAAGCCCTAACCGCCATAAGGGGAGTGTAGTAAACCGGAACCCACTTAAAAATGGTAACCAATGCTACGCTGATGATTACGAACCACAGCGGAATCCTCACCAGGAGCCAGTACCAGAGTTTGCGCATTTTCATTTCCCGGGATGGTGTTCAAGAACATCGGCCTGCCAGGTGGAACGGTCCAGGTGAGTATAGATTTCGGTGGTGAGGATGGACGAGTGGCCCAGCATTTCCTGCACTGTACGGAGATCCGCTCCGCCTTCCACAAGGTGTGTGGCGAAGGAATGGCGGAAGGTGTGGGGCGATATTTCCTTCTGAACCCCTGCCGCCATAGCCTGGTTCTTCACCATATTGAACATGGAAACGCGGCTCAGGGGTTTTCCGTTGCGGCTGAGGAACACATACTCCGCATCCTCGCGCGAAGCGGGCTCCACTTCCCTGTCCCGGAGGTATGCCTCCAGAGCCTGAACGGCCATCTCCCCCATCGGGACCAGCCTCTGCTTGTTGCCCTTTCCCGTAACGCGCACGAATCCTTCTTTAAGGTACACATCCCTGAGCTTCAGGGAAACCGCCTCGCTCACCCGCAGTCCGCAGCCGTAGAGCACCTCAAGTATGGCGCGGTCCCTGCGGCCGAAACGGGCACCGAGATCCACCGATTCCATAATTGAAGTGACCTCTTCCACGGACAGGACGCTTGGAAGATAGTGCCCGGGCTTGGGCGAATCCACCCGCTCTGCAGGATTGCTCTTGATTTCGCCTTCCGCCACGCACCAGTCAAAGAACGAGCGTATCCCGCTCAGGGTCCTTGCCTGGGAACGCTTGGAAAGCCGGAGACCGGAGAGGTGGGCGGCTACGTCATCGGCAGTGAAGTCTCCGGGCTTCTTCCCGGGATTGGAGTCCAGAAGACAGCTCACATCGTGAACGTAGGATGCCACCGTATTCGGCGACATCCCGCGTTCTATCTGAAGATAGGATGAATAGTCTTCCAGCAGCCTCTGCATTACAAAGCGCCGTAATTGCGGCCGTAATAGAGCATCTGGCCCAGATAATCGTCGGTGTACTGAAGTTCGTAGTCCACAACCTTTCCGTCCTTTTCCACGGGGACGATCTCCGGATTCACGAAACCGCCATAAGGCTTGAGGCCCAGGGCGTCGTAGCGCTCCTTCACTTCCTTATGCAATGCAGGGTCGATGTTCACGGCATAGGTTTCCACCAGAGCCTTTCCGGCGGCATAGTCGCCCTCACTCTTGATTCTCTGGATTTCGGCCAGGAGCTCTGCGAAGAGGGCGCGAAGCTTCACATAGTCGTTAATCACGAAATAGGTCTTGCCGCCCCGCTCCTTCTTCTCTATCACATTGTCGGCAGCGCCTTTCTCCAGGCACCACTCGGCGATGAGCTTGCGGTTCTGCATATGCGCCTCGGTATTGGGACGGCCAAGCTCCACGCGGTTGAACTGCACCATCAGGCCGTTGCGGATGTAGCTGTCGTATTCAGCCTTGTATGCCTCCGGATCCGGCATTATGCCAAGTTCCACCATCTTGGGATCGGCAGTGTAGTACAAGCCGAAAAGGTCGGCCCTGGCTTCTTCCAGCGTAGAAGAATACTCGCCCATCGCGGTGGTGGACACGCCGGGAAGTAGCTGGCCGGAGCCGTGCCCCAGGCACTCGTGAAGGTCCGTATGGATTTCATCGGCAACGGTGCTCCACTGGCGGGAACGGGCCTTTTCGGCATCGTCCCAGGCGAATTCCTCAAGCACGCTGTTGGGCATCTCCTGCGCGGAATAGTCGTAGGTGTGGGTGATGTTGGCAATGGTCACGCTCTTGGAGCCGTGTTCCTTGCGGATCCAGTCGGCATTGGGAAGATTTATGCCGATGGGGGTGCTGGGATAGCTGTCGCCGGCAAGGCACACCGCATTGATCACCTTTGCCGACACTCCCTTCACCACAGCCTTGCGGAAGCGCGGATCCACGGGCGAATTGTCTTCGAACCACTGCGCGTTGGCGCTGAGCACCTCGGTGCGGGCCGATGCCAGCGAATCCTTGATGTTCACATAGCCCTCCCAGGAAGCCTTGCGGCCAAGAGGGTCGTTATAGTCCTCGATGAAACCGTTGATGAAATCCACCGTGCCGATGGTGTCTTTCACCCACTCGATGTTGAACTCGTCCCACTTGCGAAGGTCCCCGGTCTTGTAGTATTCGACCAGAAGGGCCAGTGCGCGAGCCTGGATGTCATTTTCCGCTACTGCGGCAGCTTTCTCAAGCTCTTCGCAGATCTTTTCGATCGCGGGGCCGTAGATACCTCCCACCTTCCAGGGAAGTTCTACGATTTTCCCGTCGGCATCCTTCACCACCTTGGTGTTAAGGCCGTAGGAGATGGGATTTGGATCCTTCGGGTCCATTATGGAAGCATAGTAGGCTTCCACTTCCTCGCGGGTTACCCCTTCGTAGAAATTCACTGCCGACAGGGCCACGATGTCTCCGTCCGTGGATGTGGAGCGGCGCTGGGGATAGATGTCGGGGTTGTAGATTATCTCCAGGAGTTCATCGTCCTGGATGTCCACCGCTTTCAGCAGCTCTGCGAAATACTCCCTGGGACACTCCGGGAAGAACTTGTCTTCCGCATAGTGGTGATGCATTCCGTTGGAGAAGAAAAGGCGCTTGGCATAGACGGTGAAGTCCTCGAAGTCTTTGGACTTGCGGTCTCCCTTGTAGTTTTCCAGGATATTCTCCACTGCGTGGCGGATGCGGAGGTTCTCCTTGCAGTTCTGGTCCCACAGGATGTCACGGCCCCATTTCGCCGCCTCAGCCAGATGGTAGGCGTATTCCTTCTGCTGAAGGCTGAGTTTTTCCCAGCCGGGAACCTGGTAACGCATGACCTTGAGGTCGGCGAACGAGTCTATGGTATAACGGAATTCTCCGTCCTTTTTTTGTGCGCAGCCAGCGATGGCTGAAACAGCGGCTAAAGTGAGCATCATTTTTGAAAATAAATTCATAAACGCTTGGTTTTAATACAAAGTAACGGCAAATTTAAGAAATTATCGTTAACTTTGCAGACTGGACAATGTAAAAATGAGGAAGCGCACGGTCATATTCCTTCTGTCCCTCTGGGCTGTTATCCTTGGATGCACCAAGGATCCCCACTTCGACGATATAGGGAAAGAAAGCGGCAGCAACGGCGGCCATGCGAGTGTGGAAACCCGTGGGACCAGGACTGTAACGCCGGAGTCGCGCCGCGTGCTCATCCTCTATTCCGCCGGATACAACAGCCTTATGGGCTGGCTCAGGGACGATATTGAAGATTTCGTGAGCGGCTATGTTCCCGGCGGCACCAGGGACGACGACGTGCTTCTTATCCTCAGCCGCCTGACCAAACGAGCCGGCGACTATGTCAACCCGGTTCCCCCTGTCCTGGAAAGGGTGTACAAGGACGACAGACTCGCCGTTGTGAGGGACACCCTCAAGGTATGGGATCCCTACGCCCCCGTGACCTCCGCCAGCTTCATGTCGGAAGCGCTGACTCTGATTGCAGAAAAGTTCCCTGCCGCAGGATACGGCATGATATTCTCCTCGCACGGCTCCGGCTGGGTACCGCCGCAGTACTACGACAAGCCCAATGCCGTGGATCCGGATTATAACGACGACACAGGCTTCTGGGCCCCCGGCAAACGCAAGCTTGCAGAGGAATTCCCTCCCATCAACTACACCTGGCCGCAGGTGAAGTCGCTTGGACAGGACAAAGCGGCCGGAGGAGTTGCGGATTCGTATTCGGAAATGGCCATGGAGGACCTGAAGACTGCCTTCCCCATCCACCTGGACTACCTTCTTGTGGACGCCTGCCTGATGGGCTGCATAGAATTCGCCTACGAAATGAGGCACATCTGCGACAAGATCGCCTTCTCCCAGGCAGAAGTCCTTGCCGACGGTTTCCAGTACACGACCGTGGTGTCTCGTCTGCTGGAAGGACCGGAGCCGGATCTGGTGGGAGCGTGCCAGGACTACTTCAACTGTTACTACAACAAGCCCAGCCTTACCGAACGTTCTGCCACCATCTCGCTGGTGGACTGCACCAAACTGGATGCCCTTGCCGATGTGTGCGCAGACCTGTTCGCCGCCCATCAGACGGAACTTCGCGGCATCAATCCTCACGCCGTACAGCGTTATTTCCGCTTCAACCGTCATTTCTTCTACGACCTTCAGGACATCCTTCTGCACTGCAACCTCACAAGCGAAGAATCCGCCAGGCTGGAAGAGGCCCTTGCCTCCTGCATCATCTACAAGGCCGCAACGCCAAGTTTCATAGTAACAATGGCATACGGATTCTACATCAATGTATTCTCCGGATTCAGCATGTACCTTCCCGCCGACGGAACTCCGTATCTGGACAATTATTATAAGGAGAATATTTCCTGGAACCGCCGCACCGGACTCGTTCAGTAATATGGAAGAGAAAAAGGTGCTGGAAAAGATGGAACGTCTCTGTTCCAAAGCCGAGTATTGCAGCTCCGACATACGCCGCAAGGTCCTGAAAGCCCTGGAGGGCGATGAAGCCGCAGCCTCCCGCATTCTCAAGACCCTGTGCAAAGAGTGTTTCGTGGACGACGCCCGGTACGCCGGTGCCTTCGTGCGTGAGAAATCGGCCCTTACAGGCTGGGGGCCGCTAAAGATAAAGATGGCCCTTCGCGCCAAAGGGATAGACGGCCCGGTGGTGGACGAAGCCCTTGGCGAGGCATTTTCCGAGGCGGCAGAAGACAAACTGGAAAGGCTGCTTCAGGCAAAATGCCGCAGCCTCCAGGGGGATCCGTCAATTAAACTGAAACTTCTTCGCTACGGCCTTGGCCGCGGATACACCTATGAACAGGTGGCTCCCGTGGTGGAGGGCCTTCTCTAGCTGTTGTCTTCCTTCAGAGCCTTCTGATAGCACTCCCTGCAAAGGGGCTCATAGGTGTCCTTCTCTCCAAGGACCACCAGTTTCTTGCTGTCCGAAAGGCGGTGTGAATGATTTGCCAGAGCGCCGCAGTGCACGCATATCGCGTGAACCTTCTGGACGTCCTCCGCGATGGCCATCAGACCCGGCATGGGGCCGAAGGGCTTGCCGAGATAATCGGTGTCCAGGCCTGCAATGATAACCCTCACCCCGCGGTTTGCCAGGGTCTGGCACACCTCGATGATGCTTTCATCGAAGAACTGGGCCTCGTCTATACCCACAACCTGCACGTCATCGTCTATCTGAAGCATCCTTGAAGGGCTCTTGATGGGAGTGCACGATATGCTGTGGGAATCGTGCGAGACCACGTCCAGATCCGAATACCTTTTGTCGATGGTGGGCTTGAAAGTTGCGATTTTCTGCTTTGCAAACTGAGCCCTCTTGAGCCTTCTGATGAGTTCTTCCGTCTTTCCGGAGAACATGGAGCCGCAAATTACTTCAATGCAGCCCGGACTTTTTTTATTTTCAAAAAACATTTCCTTATATTTGTGGGTATGCTTTTGCAAATATAGTCATTTATGGAAAAAAATACCACAAATTTCATCAACGAAATCAAGGCGGAAATCCAACAGCTGAAAGAGCGCATCGGAGCACTGGAAGGAAAGCTGGAGAAATATGAGGCCCAGGACTTCGAGGCTGCGGATTTCACCGACATGGAACTCACCGTGGGAGAGCTCCCGGAGCCGTTCGAGGAGCCGGCCCCCGTGGAAGAGGACCTTCCGGAGGAAATTGTACCGGCTGCTCCCGCAGAGGAACCGGTCCCCGCAAAGAAGCCCCGCAAGAAGGCGGAAGCATCCACCCCCAGGGAGGCCCCCGCAAAGCCGTTCGCCTGGATGACGGATGTTCCCGCTGCAAGCGTGAAAAATATCCGCAGCGCCATCTCGCTCCAGGACAGGGCCCTTTACATCAACACCCTGTTCAACGAAGACTTCGTGCTGTACGATAAAACCATAAGTGACCTCAACGCAATGGCAGGCCCCCAGGAGGCCGCTTCCTACATCCAGGAGCACTTCCCGGAGTGGAACCTGCGTTCCGATGCTGTGTACTGTTTCATGATGGCCGTCCGCAAGAAACTGGGATAGAGAAGTGGCCGGAATCCTGTACATAGTACCCACACCGGTGGGCAATCTGGGGGACATGACGTACCGCAGCGTAGAGGTGTTGCGGAGCGTGGACCTTATCCTTGCAGAAGACACCCGCACATCGTCGGTGCTCCTTCACCACTATGGGATAAGCGCCCGCCTCCAGTCCCATCATAAATTCAACGAACACCAGACAGCCGGCATAATTAAGGAAAGGATACTTGCCGGCGCGTCGGTGGCCCTTGTTTCAGACGCCGGAACGCCCGGGATTTCAGATCCGGGCTTCCTTCTGGTGCGCACCTGCGCGGAAGAAGGAATCGAGGTCCAGACCCTTCCCGGCGCCACAGCGTGCATTCCCGCGATAGTTTCATCCGGCCTCCCCTGCGACCGCTTTGCCTTCGAAGGTTTCCTGCCCCAGAAGAAAGGCCGCCAGACAAGGCTGAAGGAACTGTCGGCGGAAACCAGGACCATGGTTTTCTACGAAAGCCCGTACAGGCTGGTGAAAACCCTGGAGCAGCTTGCCGAAGCCTTCGGGAAAGAGCGGCGCTGCTCGGTTGCACGCGAGATATCCAAAATTCATGAAGAGCATCGCCGGGGCACGTTGGCAGAAGTTGCCTCGTGGTTCAGGGAACACGAGCCCAAAGGCGAGATAGTACTTATTGTTGAGGGTGCAGAACAAGCAAAAAAGAAAAAGCATGGAAACTGCACCTCGGAAGAAGGAGAAGAAGAGTGAAAAACTCCAGGCATCGGCAAAGACCGGCGCCATAGCCCTCGTATTCCTTATTCTTGGCTTCGAAGCCGCCCTGTTCATCCACAACGCAGCCGTAACCGCCCTTGTAGCGCACCGCGACGCGCCGGATACCGTGTATGTCTATGACAACCAGAGTAATATCAGCCATAGCGGAGAATTTGAAGGCCTTCGCGGAGTAAGTGTTTCCGTTGCAAAAAAAAGCTCCGGAAACACTTCTCCGCTCCGGCCTTCAAAAAAGCCGCGGAAAGTGGAGAGCTTCCGCTTCGACCCCAACACCGCCACACTGGACGAACTGATGCGCCTGGGCTTCAGCGAGAAGCAGGCTCAGTCCATCCTCAACTATCGCGAAAAAGGTGGAAGATTCCGCCGCCCGGAGGACTTTGCAAAGTCGTACGTGGTTGCGGATTCTGTGTTCGAGCGGCTCAGGCCCTACATCGACATTCCCAGGCTGGACATTAACAGGGCGGACAGTGCCGCATTCACTTCACTTCCCGGGATAGGGCCATACTTTGCGGGGAAGATCGTACAGTACCGCGCGCAGCTCGGGGGCTTTTCATATAAGGAACAGCTGATGGAGATTTACCGTTTCGACAGCGAAAAATACGACGGCCTGAGCGACCTCATCTCCTGCTCCGCCCCTAAACCTTACGGCCTGTGGTCCCTCCCGGAGGCGGAACTCAAGGAGCATCCCTACATCCGTAACTCCGCCCACGGAATAGTCATCTACCGCGAACACAACCCGCAGGAGGCCCTCACGGTAGAGGGCCTCCTGGAAGCCGGTGTGATATCTCAGGACCAGGCATCAAGGCTTGGCCGCATAAGGATTGCGGAGCCCTAGAAATCCATGCCCACAGACAGGTAGGCGCCAAATCCGGTGAGGGACGACCAGTGCCCATAGGCGCTGATGGGGCCAATGAATGAATTATAGGTGTAGCCCATTGCCGCGCCAAGGATCTGTTCTCCGTTTTCGAACTGCTTGAAGCTGTCGAAATCGTAGGCCCAGTTGCCCTTGAGGGTGATGTACTGGTCATGCACCAGGTTGAAGCGCATATCGGCACCCACCGTTACCAGATTGTTCCGCCGGAACGCCGCGTTGTCAATTCCCGCGAAAGGAATCTGGTGCGACACATAGCGGCCCCTCATATAGCCTCCCAGGGCGTTGGCGAAGGGAACGGGGATGTCGTCGCCCACTATGAAGCGGAAGTCCCCGTGCGGGATGAAGGTGAAAAAGCTCAGCACCGGCACGGCCAGCGAGCCCTGGCCGCTGAAGGTTGCAAAGAGTTTTTCCTGTGTAAGCGACAGGTCCGTGGCGTCGCCGAAGCGGGCATACACATCGGCCTTCAGGCTGGCATTGATTCCGCTGGTAGGGAAATAGCTGTCGTCGCGGTTGTCGGCAATGGCATAGAGGAAGAGCGAGGGATAGTCCCAGGCGCTAAGATACTTGTCATAGTCGCCGATCAGATTGTCGGCAAGGAGCCTCCTTATGTTGAAGTAGTAGTTGGCTATACCGCCCTGGATGTCGTACTTGTTCCAGCGTATGTTGGACAGGTAGAAGCGCTGGTCGGTCATGAGATAGGAGATGTTGTAGCGGTTCTCTCCCATTATCACCGAATTGCGGTCCGTCCATTTCACCGTTGCGTCCAGGTTGATGGTGGGAATCTTAGGGACATCGTATGTGAAGTGGGCGTTGAGCCAGGGGTTGGAACCTATCTTGGTGTTAAGGTCCAGCGACGCCCCCTGCATGGAATTGGTGTTCAAACCGAGGTTGAGCATCACCGCCACAAGCTCTTCCGTATCCACCCTGAATCCCACTCCGGCCTGGTGCCTGGGGCCCTTCTGGCAATCGATGCTTAGATGGAAAGGCTCCTCTGTACCAAGCAGTTCATAGGTGACGCAGTTGTAGCCGCCGGCCCCGAAGATCATGTTCACATCCTTTTCTATCAGGCTGCGGTTCACCACCCGGCCGCCTTTCACATACATTTTTCCACGTATGATCTCTGCCTCCCTGGGGCTCACTCCGTTAACGATTACCGTGTCTATAAGGAGGTAATTGGTGTTCACATCCAGGGCCGGAGGAGCCTGGAGCGAAAAGCTGTCAAGGCCTATCCGACCCTTGAGGGTTGCAAACTCCATGGCCTTGTCCCTGGCGGCGGCGTAGCCCCTTTCAATCATTGTTGCGACGCTCTTGGTGTCGAAGCTCATCATGTTGAACTCCATCAGGTCCGGCTTCACGTAAAGGTCCACTTCCTTCAGGCTCCGGTGGAAAGAATCTTCCGCAAGCATGTCTATTCCCCTCCAGATGATATCGGCAAGGTTGGTGATATCGTCATAGCCCATCCTGGTCTGGGAAAGGTCTATTCCTATTACTATATCGGCCCCCAGGTCCTTGGCTATGTCCACCGGGAAGTTGTTGCGCATTCCGCCGTCGGTGAGGATCATGTCTTCCGTGCGTATGGGGGTGAAAAGCGCCGGAATGGACATCGTGGAGCGCAGGGCCGTGTTTATGCTGCCGCTGTGCCAGACCTTGGCCCTTCCGGACACGAGATCCGTGGCAACGCACATGAATGGGATGGGGAGGTCCATGAAATTGGTGGAATCGGCATGGCCGGGGCTCAGGCTGGACATTATGTAATTCACGTTCTGGCCGAACACAAGGCCGGAAGGGAGCCCTGCCGATGTAACCGATTTGCGGCTTCCGAAGTCGAAGCGTATGGAGAAAGGATAGCGGTCCTGGTAATTGATACGCCTGAGGGGAAGGTACTGCCTTTCAAGGTCGTCGGTGAGGGCGACGTCCCAGTTGATGGAACGGATCATGGAATCCAGGTACGAGGGAGTGTAGCCCATGGCATAAAAACCGCCCACAAGGCCGCCGATGCTCGTTCCCACAACAAGGTCGATGGGAATGTCGTACTGCTCCATGAACTCCAGCGCGCCTATGTGCGCAGCTCCCTTGGCTCCGCCTCCGCTGAGGACAAGGGCCACCGTGGGCCTGTGCCTGCGGATGGAGTCCATCCTTGCGCGGAATTCCCTGACGGCCGTGGAATCCGAGGGATCCAGGCCGAAGGATGCCGTGCTGCGCTCCTGCGCCCACGCGGTGAAGACGGCAAGGATGAAGCTGATGGTAATGAGTAGTATTTTTTTCATCATTCGGGTTGGTTTTCTTTTGAAAGGGAACCGGCCAGGAGGCCGCAGGCCGCCATTATGTCCTCTCCCCTGGAGGCGCGGATGGTTGCGGTGAGCCCGCCCCTCTCCAGACGGCCCCGGAAATCTTCCATCCTGGTTGCCGGTGCCGCCTTGAGCGGAAAGTCCGGAATGCTGTGGAAGCGGATAAGGTTCACGCGGCACTCCAGATGGCGCAGCAGGCAGATAAGGGCCTGGGCGTGACGTGGAGTATCGTTCCAGCCTTCAAAGACGGTGTATTCGAAGCTCACCCGCCTTTGCCCGGAGAAGTCGTACTGCTCCAGCAGGCCGATGATATCTTCCAGCGGCCAGGCCTTCTCCGAAGGCATCATTTCCAGACGCTCTTCGTGGAACGGATTGTGAAGGCTTATGGCAAGATGGCAACGGCTCTGGTCCAGGAAGAGCCTGAGCTTGGGAAGGACGCCTATGGAGCTGAGGGTTATGCGCTTGGGACTCCATCCGAACCCCCACGGGGCGCACAGAACGTCAATTGCCCTTTTCACCTCTTCCCAGTTGTCCAGAGGCTCCCCCATTCCCATGAAAACGGCATTGGTGAGCCCTTCGGATTCGTCGATGGCGATGAACTGCGAGAGTATCTGCGCTGCGCTCAGGTTCCCGTGGAAACCCTGCCTTCCGGTCATGCAGAATTTACAGCCCATCTTGCAGCCCTGCTGCGAAGACACGCAGAGGGTTTTCCTTTCGCCCTCCGGAATCATCACGGCCTCCACGGCCTTGCCTTCTCCGGTGGGGAAAAGGTATTTGCGGGTGCCGTCTCTGGAGATCTGCGACCCCAGCGGAGCGGTGAGGCCCACGGTGCAGGATTCCTGAAGCTTTTCGCGGCCGGCCTTGGAGATGTCGGTCATCTGGTCTATGCTGCGGGCATGCCTTACATAGAGCCACCTGGCCAGCTGGTTTCCCGTAAAGGAGGGCAGGGAGGCGGCAGCAGCTATGTCCTTAAGTTCGGCAGGGGTTTTACCCAGAAGCGGCGTCTTTTCCATAACAAGATTTTGCAACTACAAAAATAACATAAAAAAATGGGTAATTCGGGATATTTTCATAACTTTGTGAACTGCGGAAGTCAAATCCGCCTTTTATAACCTATAAATTATACCTTATGGCCAAAACAGCAGAAGAAATGACCGGTGCAGAGGTCAATGCCGCAAAGCTCAAAGCATTGCAGGCAACCCTCGACAAGATCGAGAAAGACTATGGGAAAGGCACGATAATGAAACTCGGTGACCAGCCGGAATGGGATTCGGCCCAGGTCATCCCCAGCGGCTCCATCGCCCTGGACCACGCACTTGGAATCGGAGGATACCCCAAGGGCAGGATCATAGAGATCTACGGTCCGGAATCCAGCGGTAAGACAACCCTGGCCATACACGCAATCGCCCAGGCGCAGAAAAACGGCGGAATCGCAGCGATCATCGACGCGGAACACGCGTTCGACCGCACATATGCGAAGGCTCTTGGCGTGAACCTGGACACCCTCCTTATCTCCCAGCCGGACAATGGGGAGCAGGCCCTTGAAATTGCCGATAACCTTATCCGCAGCGGCGCAATCGACATTGTGGTGATAGACTCCGTTGCCGCCCTCACCCCCAAGGCAGAGATTGAAGGTGAGATGGGCGACAATAAAGTTGGTCTGCAGGCCCGCCTCATGAGCCAGGCCCTCCGCAAGCTCACCGCCAACATCTCCAAAACCGGCACCTGCTGCATCTTCATCAACCAGCTGCGCGAGAAGATAGGCATCATGTTCGGCAATCCGGAAACCACCACCGGCGGAAATGCCCTTAAGTTCTATGCCTCAGTGCGTCTGGACATACGCCGCACCACGCAGATCAAGGACGGGGACGAAGCCCTTGGCAACCACGTGAAAGTGAAGGTTGTGAAAAACAAGATGGCCCCGCCTTTCCGCAAGGCCGAATTCGACATCGTCTTCGGAGAAGGAATCTCCCGCAGCGGCGAGATCGTGGACCTTGGCGTGGAACTTGGAATAATAAAGAAGTCCGGCTCCTGGTTCAGCTATGGTGAAAGCCGGCTCGCACAGGGCAGGGAGGCCACCAAGCAGCTGATGCTGGACAATCCGGAACTTGCGGAAGAGATTGAAGCCCGCATCCGGGAAGCATTGGTTAACGTTAAAGATTAAGTGCCATGAAACGCCTGTTATCCCTTTTAGCAGCTGCAGTGCTGCTCTTGCCGCTCTCATCGTCGTGCAAGGATGTAGAAGTTGTAGCAACTGCCACCGTAACTATTCTGGACCCGGGTAACGAGGCAATTTTCGGCCCCGCCGATTTTGGCCCGTACCGCTACTACAACCTTTCGGGCAGGGAACTACGAAACATTGTCATGACCCTTACCGCCCCCATAGCCCAGCGCGGGTTCAACACCGCCATGCTGCACGTGGAGTACTATGAAAGAATAGAAGGCCGCTTCCTGCAGCCGGACGACTTCTCCGTGGTTTGGGACGAATTCGAAAGGGATTTCGTAATACAGGAGCTATAATTATCCAACTGAATCTAAATCTAAATCTAAATCTTAACAATAAAAATGAGAAAGTACATCGTAGCAGGCAACTGGAAAATGAACACCACAGTTCCTGAAGGCGTAGAACTCGCCAAGGCAGTTGCAGCAAAAGCAGCGGAACTTCCCGCAAACGTAGGACTGGTTGTAGCACCACCTTTCACACATCTTGCATGCGTGGCAGACGCCCTTAAGGGCAGCAAGGTGGCCCTTAGCGCACAAAACTGCGCAGACCACGAGAAAGGCGCATACACCGGAGAAGTGGCCGTTTCCATGCTCACTTCCATCGGCTGCGAATACACAATCCTCGGCCACTCGGAGCGCAGGCAGTACTACGGCGAAACCGACGAGAAGCTCGTTGTGAAGACCCGTCTGGCCCTGGATGCCGGCCTTAAGGTCATCCTCTGTGTAGGTGAGAATCTGGACGAAAGGGAAGCAGGAAAGCACTTCCAGGTGGTAACGGACCAGACCAAGGCGGTCCTCTACACCCTTGCTCCCGAGGATCTTGCAAAGGTGGTCATTGCCTATGAACCCGTATGGGCAATCGGCACAGGCAAAACCGCAACCGCAGCACAGGCAGAAGAGATCCACGCCTGCATCCGCAGCGTCATCGCAGAGAAATTCGGCCTTGAAGCGGCAGAGGACATGACCATCCTCTACGGCGGCTCCTGCAAACCTTCAAATGCAAAGGAACTGTTCGCGGAAAAGGACATCGACGGCGGCCTCATCGGCGGTGCAGCCCTTAAGGCAGAAGACTTTATAGCAATCGCAGCTTCATTCTGATTTGGAAATTCCAAAAACAGTTGCTACCTTTGCGGGCCTTAAAAAAGAGAGATACTCTTTTTGGTGCAATGGGGTCTTTGAAAAAGAAGACTGAGTAACACATTTTTAACTACTACTTTTACAATGAAGCATTTCGTGCTCAACGGAGAAATCCGTGAAAAAGGCAACAAGGCCGTTATCAAGGCTTTCCGCCGTCAGGGACTGGTTCCCTGCAACCTGTATGGCGCAGGTATGGACAACATTCTCTTCACAGTGAAGGAAAAAGAGCTCATGGGTATCACCCACACTCCCGCTTCCTATATCGTGGACCTCAACCTCGGTGGCAAAGTGTACACCGCAGTCGCTCACGAATATCAGTGGCACCCGGTGGACGACAACTGTCTCCACGTGGACTTCCTTGCAGTGGACGAGAAAAAGCCCATCTCCATCAATGTTCCCCTGAACATTTTCGGTCACCCCGTGGGCGTACAGGCCGGTGGTAAGTTCACCCAGCTCGCACGCAGCCTCAAGGTCCAGGCCCTCATGAAGGATCTTCCGGACCAGCTGGATATCGATGTCACTCCCCTGGAGCTTGACAAGCGCCTCACCGCAGGTGAACTCAAGTACGACGGTATCAAGATCCTGTCGGACAAGAACACCATCATCTGCCGCGTGAAAGCCACCCGTGCCATGCAGCAGGCCGCAGCAGAAGCCGCAAAGGCCTAAGCAACTCAATTCTGGCGGTTATGGCAGAGTATCTCGTAGCAGGACTCGGAAACATTGGTTCCGAATATGCCGCCACCCGTCACAACATGGGATTTATGGTATTGGATGCCTGGGCTCAGGCATCCAATGCTGTTTTCTCGGTGGAGCGCTACGGCTCCATCGCAGAGGTTTCATTCAAGGGCAGGCACTTCCATCTTCTGAAGCCATCGACCTATATGAACCTGAGCGGGAATGCCGTGCGCTACTGGATGCAGAAACTCAGCATTCCCATGGAGAACCTCATCGTCGTTTCAGACGACCTTAACCTCCCCTTCGGCACCGTCCGCATGAGGGAGAACGGAAGCGCCGGCGGACACAACGGCCTCCAGAACATAATTGACATGCTGGGCACTGACGCCTGGGCAAGGATACGCGTGGGAATCGGGAACGGCTTCTCCCGCGGTGGACAGATAGATTATGTGCTTGGAGGTTTCTCTGCCGAAGAACTGGAGCAGATTCCGCCTCTTGCGGCAAGAATTATCCAGGGAATCAAGGATTTCTCGACCATCGGGCCACAGAAGGCGATGAGTTCGCTCAATTCGAAGATAAAAAGCGCTCCAGGTGTAGTCAAAAACACCTCAGAAGGGCCTGAAAACTAAATTTTTGTGATCATTTTTTTGCAAATTATTTTTTTTCTTTCTACCTTTCGCTAAACTTTTGAAAATTCCATAACTAAACCAAAACAATTATGAAACAGCTTGTTGAAAAAATCAATGCCGAGTTCGCAGAGTATGCAAAGAACGCAGAGGCTCAGGTAGTAAAGGGTAACAAAGCCGCTGGCGCCCGTGCCCGTAAGATCGCTCTTGCCCTTATGAAGGACCTCAAGGAATTCCGCAAAGTTTCCGTGGAAGCTGCAAAATAATTCCTTTTGCATGTGAACCCGGCCGCCCATAAGGGCGGCTTTTTTTTGTGCTCCTTTTTCCGTATCTTTGCGGGTTATTGAGAAAATAAATTTTGTACAGATAAATCGATGAAAAACTTCGTAGAAGAACTCAAATGGAGGGGGATGATCCAGGACATCATGCCCGGAACGGAAGAAAAGCTTATGCAGGGCCCGCAGGCGGCTTATGTGGGGATAGACCCCACGGCCGATTCACTTCACATCGGCCACCTCGTGAGCGTTATGATACTCAAGCACTTCCAGGCGTGCGGCCACAAGCCCTTCGCACTGGTGGGAGGCGCCACCGGCATGATCGGGGATCCTTCCATGAAATCGGCCGAAAGGAACCTGCTGGACGAGGAAACCCTGAACCATAACGTGGCTTGCCTCAAGGCCCAGCTGGCTCGCTTCCTGGATTTCGAATCCGACGCCCCCAATAAGGCCGAACTCGTGAACAACTACGACTGGATGAAGGACTACAGCTTCATCAATTTCATCCGCGACATAGGAAAGCACATCACTGTGAACTATATGATGGCAAAGGACTCGGTGAAAAAGCGCCTCCAGAGGGATTCATCCGAGGGTATGTCCTTCACCGAATTCAGCTACCAGCTCATGCAGGGCTATGACTTCTACTGGCTGTGGAAGAACAGGGGCTGCGTGCTTCAGCTTGGCGGCAGCGACCAGTGGGGCAACATCACCACCGGCACTGAACTCATACGCCGCATGGACGGCGGAGAGGCCTTCGCACTCACCTGCCCCCTTATCCGCAAGGCCGACGGTACCAAGTTCGGAAAGACCGAGAAAGGCAACATCTGGCTGGATCCGGAGCGCACATCGCCTTACGAGTTCTACCAGTTCTGGCTCAATGTGAGCGACCAGGATGCGGAGAGCTACATCAAGATCTTCACCATGCTGCCGAAAGACACCATCGACACCCTCATTGCCGAGCAGAGGGAAGATCCCGGCAGGCGCGTTCTGCAAAAGGCTCTGGCAAAAGAGGTTACCGTAATGTGCCACGGACAGGAAGCATACGACAACGCAGTTGCGGCTTCGCAGCTCCTATTCGGCAACGTGTCGGCCGAGACCTTCAAGGCTCTGGACGAACGCACCGTACGTGAGGTATTCGCAGAGGTCCCTTCCTTCGAGCTCTCCAAGGACGATTTCCCCTGCAACGTCCTGGACCTCCTTGCAGTGAAGACCTCCATCCTCCCTTCGAAGGGCGAGGCCCGCAAGATGGTGCAGGGCGGCGGCGTTTCCCTGAACAAGGGCAAGGTCACCGACATTGCCCAGGAAGTCTCTGCCGATGACATTGTGAACGGCCATTACATCCTGGCCCAGAAAGGAAAGAAGAATTACTTTATCATAAACGTAAAGTAGCATGGACAAGCCGGCATCCACAAGGCAGCTCAAGGTTGCCCGTGAAATTCAGAAGCAGCTTTCGGAGATTATCCGCTCCAAGGGTATGGGCGCATGGAACGGCGCCCTAGTTACCGTGAGCGAAGTGAGGGTGAGCCCGGACCTTTCCGTGGCCAAGGTGTTCGTGAGCATCTTCCCTTCCGAGAAGCAGCAGGAGGTTATGGGAATCATAGAAGAGAACCAGCGCGCACTGCGCGGGGAACTCGGCCACTTGATGGCAAAGCAGCTGAGGATTATCCCGGAGCTGGTATTCCTGCTGGATACTTCTCTGGACTATGCCCAGCATATAGAAGACCTGCTCAAGAAATAGCATGAAACTGCCACTGCGCATAGCCCTACGCTACCTGTTTGCCCGGAAATCGCACAATGTGATCAATGTAATTTCCGGAATCAGCGTCGCAGGCATGGCCGTGGGCACTGCAGCAATGGTAATAATAATGTCGGTATTCAACGGCTTCGACTCCCTGATAGGCGACGCCCTTGGCAATATCGACCCCGATATCCGCATTTCCCCTTCCGCGGGCAAGGTTTTCACCCCGGACAGCACGGCTTTCGACCGGCTGTACCGCGACGACCGGATTGCACGCATAAGCAGCGTCCTGGAAGAACAGGTGTTCCTTTCCTATATGGACAAACAGGGCGTTTGCACGATGAAGGGCGTGGACCAGGTGTACGAGCAGGAAACGCCCCTCAGAAACTGCATGGTGGAAGGGAACTTTTCCCTTCACAGGGGCGCGGCAATGCCCCAGGCCGTATTCGGAGTTTCCCTGGCCTACTCCATGGGCATAAACCACAGGCTGCTCACTCCGGTGGAGGTGTTCTACCCTTCCCGCAACGCTCCTTTCTCTGTCCAGAATCCCACCGCGTCGCTAAGGCAGAAAAAGGTTTTCCCGGCAGGAAACCTGAGCGTGAATTCAGAAATTGACGGAACCCTTGCAGTTGTGCCGATAGAAGTGATGCGAGAACTGCTGGAATACGACAGCGAAATATCGGCCCTGGAGATTGTTCTGGCCCCGGGCGCATCGTGCAAGGCCGTAATCAGGGACATAGAGGACATCTTCGGCCCCGGCTTCGAGGTGAAGGATAGGATACGTCAGAACGACGCGCTGTACAAGATGATGCGCTACGAGAAGCTTGCCATATACCTGATTCTCATCTTCGTTGTGATAATCATCGCCTTCAGCGTCCTGAATTCCCTCACAATGCTCATGATAGAGAAGGAGCAGGATATGGAAACGCTTCGCAGCCTGGGGGCCGATGCCGCCCTTACCCGCAGCATCTTCCGCCTGGAAGGCTGGATGATTTCCCTTCTGGGGATGGTCATCGGCCTTATAGCGGGGACGGCCCTGGTTCTTGCCCAGCAGCGTTTTGGCCTGATTGCCATGCCGGGAGGCTTCGCCGTGGAGGCATATCCCGTGATCCTTAAGGCGGCCGACTTCCTGTATATCATTGGAGGAGTGGCCCTTATAGGATATCTCATAGCCTGCATCCCAACCTTGAAAATGCAGGGCCGATGAAGCGCAGCACTATCCTCCTTTTTGCTATAACCATCCTTCTGGCGGGGGCCGACCTTCTTGCCGGAGGAGGCGGTTTTTCGGCCGCCGGAGGCGTTTTGCTGTGGAAACTCCGAATTCCGCGCGTGCTCACGGCAATCATTGCCGGCAGCGCCCTGGCCCTTTCCGGAGCGCAGATGCAGGCCATTTTCCGCAATCCTCTGGCCGATCCCCACATAATGGGCGTGAGCGGCGGCGCAGGTCTTGGAGCAGCGCTTGCAAGTCTTGCTCTTGGAACCGGACTGTGGATTAGCGGCGTGTCGATGGTGGTTGCAGCTGCCGTGGCCGCGATGCTCACCGCGATGCTGCTCATAGCGGTATCGACAAGGGTATCCGGCAATACGCTTCTTATTTTCGGCGTGCTGCTGGGCTTCGTGTTCAGCGCCTTCGCGTCCATACTCCAGTTCACCGCCCGTGAAGAGAGCCTGAAGCTTTTCTACAGCTGGATGGCCGGGAGTTTTTCCGGAACCAGGTACCTGGAAATCATTATCATGGCCGCCGTGCTCCTTTGCGGAGCCGTGCTCTCGCTGATGAATTCCAGAGGCCTGGACGTGATTCTTTTCGGCGATGAATACGCTGCCCTTGTGGGCGCTTCCACAAAGCGCATCCGCAGCATTTCCATGCTGAGTGCCAGCCTGATGACGGCCTCGGTTACCGCCTTCTGCGGCCCGGTGGGCTTCGTGGGCATAGTGGCGCCGCATCTCGCAAGGAAGGCCGGAGGCTCTTCAGTCCACGGAAAAGTCCTGCCCCTGAGCATGTTATGTGGCAGCGCGCTTGCACTTGCGGCAGACATACTGGCAAACGTGTGGTCCATCCCCCTGCCAGTTGGCAGTACTATGGCACTCATAGGCATACCTATAATCATATCTATACTGCTGGGGCCTGAATACCTCCGCGGACTAAAACTTTTTCTCCCGAAAAAAGGTCGAAAAAGTTTTGTCCGCTCCGGTAATGCCCCGAATAAAGATATTGTATGATTGACGTGAGCGGCATAGAACTCCGGTACGGAGAGAGGGTGCTGGTGCGGGACGTATCGTTCCACATCGGCAAGGGAGAGTTCGTGCTTCTGTGCGGGCCGAACGGCTGCGGCAAGAGTACGCTCCTGCGGCATCTGGCAAAGGCGTATCCGCGTCTCTGCGCAATGGTTCCCACCCGCATACCCAAGGTGAAGGGCTTCACCGGACGGGATTTCCTTCGCAGCAGCCTGTTCGAAGAGCCGCACGCAGGGGAAGAGGTCATTGACAAAGCTCTGGAGGCCCTGGCTCTGGAGAGCCTCTCCGGAAGGGATATTTCCACCCTCAGCGACGGCGAATTCCAGAAGCTCTGCATAGCATCGGCCCTCGTGAGAAAGCGCCCCGTACTGCTTCTGGACGAGCCCACGGCATTTCTGGACGCCTGGAACCGCATACAGGTACTGGATACACTGAAGCAGCTCTGCGATGGCGGGCTCACCATCCTCTTTTCCAGCCACGACCTTCACGAAAGCGCAGCCCGGGCCGGCCGCGTCTTTGCCATTAGCCCAGACGGCTCTTTCCATACCGGCGGTCCCGAAACGATACTTAAAGCCTTCCCCGACATAGCATTATGAAACTTTTCCTCATAGACGGACACGCTCTGGTGTTCAAGATGTATTTCGCCTTCCTCCAGAGGCCCATGATAAACTCCAAGGGGGCCGACATGTCCATCCTGTACGGCTTCACGAAGTACCTTCTGGAACTGGCGGAAAAACAGCAGCCGGACTATCTGGCCGTGGCATTCGACCCCCCGGGTGGCACCTTCCGCAACAAGCTCTTCCCGGAGTACAAGGGCACCCGCCCCCCTACCCCGCAGCTTGTGATTGACTCCCTGCAGCCCCTTACCGAACTTCTGGAAGCCATGAACATTCCGGTGATCATGCTCCCGGGATTCGAGGCCGATGACGTAATTGGTTCCGTGGCCGTGCAGAGCGCGGGAGAAAACCTGGACGTATATATGGTAACGCCGGACAAGGATTACGGCCAGCTGATAGGCCCGCACATCTACCAGTACAAGCCCGGCAAGGGCGGCGGCGACGCGGAAATAGTGGGCACGAAGGAGCTTTGCGAAAAATGGAACATAGACACTCCTTCGCAGGTTATCGACATGCTGGCAATTTGCGGCGACACTGCCGACAACGTGCCGGGCGTGAAGGGCGTGGGCAGCGTGGGCGCGGCGAAACTGCTCAGAAAATTCGGGTCGATGGAGGCCATTTACGAGCATCTGAACCAGCTTGCCGACCGTCAGCGTTCCCAGTTCGAGGAGGCCCGCCCGCACATGGACCTTTCCAAGACCCTGGTAACCATAAAGACCGACATCCCCAGCCCGGTTTCTCTGGAGGAGATGCGCTGGAACGGAGATTTCAAGAGTTCTATCGTAACTCTTTTCGACAATTACGAATTCCTCTCGCTCAAGCGTTACATAAAGCACGTGCAGGCTCCCGCCGGTGAAAAGCCGGCATCCAGAGAGTTCGAGGTTAAGGAGGTTACGCTCACCGAGATAGGCAAGCTGGCCCTTGCCCAGAGAAGGCTTGGAATAAGCATCGAGGCTCCGGGAGAAGGCATTTTCGCCGGCACCGGATTCATCGTCCTTGGAGTTGGCAACGAGGCAGCAGTGGTCCCGGCCGGTGGCGTTGCAGCGGCAAAGGCGCTGCTGGAGAACCCCGCCATCGACAAATATGGAGTGGATCTCAAATTCATTTCCCACAGGCTGCAGAGCGAAGGAATAGAGCTTGGCGGCAAGTGGTGGGACATTGCGCTGATGCACTATCTCGTGGACCCGGAGAAGAGCCACGAGCTTGAGATTCTTGCGATGAGCTATCTCGGGGTGGATATTTCTTCCGAAGAGGAAAATGCCGATGGAGGCTCCCTCTTCGACGCTCCGTCCGAGGAGGAGCAGGCCGGGGCCTATCTTAAGCGGACGGCTGTCCTCCCCTCCCTTGGCGAGGCAATCCGAAAAGACCTCCCTTCCATGTACGAGAGTATGGAAGAGCCGCTTTCCAAGGTTCTGGCCCGGATGGAAAGGGCCGGGGTAAAGGTGGATCTTCCCTCGCTCCAGGATTTTGCAGAGGGGCTGCGGAAGGAGATTTCCGAGAGGGAAAGCCTTATCCGGGAACTCACCGAAGAGCCTGCGCTGAATGTGGGCTCCCCCAAGCAGGTGGGCGACGTCCTCTTCGGTAAGATGAAGCTGGACCCTAAGGCCAAGCCCAGCGCCAGGGGGCAGTATTCCACCGACGAGGCCACGCTTCTTGCCGTCATCGACAAGCATCCCGTGGTGGCGGAAATCCTGGAATGGAGGGCCGCGAAGAAGCTTCTGAGCACATATATCGAGCCCTTCCCCGCATACATTTCACCTGTCGATGGGAGGGTGCATACAACCTTCAATCAGGCACTTACGGCAACTGGGAGGCTATCATCGTCCAATCCCAACCTCCAGAATATCCCGGTGAGGACCGAGCGCGGGAAAGAGATCCGCAAGGCCTTCATTCCCGGGACTCCGGAAGGCGTTATCGTATCGGCCGACTATTCCCAGATCGAGCTGCGCATCATGGCGCACCTCAGCTGCGACGACCATCTGGTGCAGGCTTTCCGCGAGGGGCGCGACGTGCATGCGGCCACTGCGGCAAAGATTTTCGGCATACCGGTGGAAGAGGTTACCCGCGAGCAGAGGGGCCAGGCAAAGACCGCGAACTTCGGCATTATGTACGGCATCTCTTCCTTCGGTCTGGCACAGAGGCTGAACATGGGGCGCAAGCAGGCCAAAGACTTGATTGACGACTACTTCCGCTCGTTCCCGGCCATACGTTCGTTCATCGATACCAGCATCGAGTTCGCGCGCGAGAACGGCTACGTGGAGACGCTGTTCGGGCGCCGGCGGTACCTGCAGGATATCAATTCGAAGAACGCCACCGTTCGGGCCCTGGCGGAAAGGAACGCCGTGAACGCGCCCATCCAGGGCACGGCGGCCGATATCATAAAACTGGCGATGATTGAGGTGGACAGGAGGCTCCTCGAAAGCGGCCTGCGCAGCCGCATGGTGCTGCAGATACACGACGAACTGCTGTTCGACGCGGTGCCGGAGGAGGTGGAGGCCCTGAAGGCCCTTGTGGTGGACGCGATGGAAAATGTAATCAAGCTGAGCGTTCCCCTCACCGTTGAGTGCAGCGCCGGCAAAAACTGGCTGGAAGCCCATTAGACTATGCAATACACAGGATACAGCGAAAAAGAGCTGGTGCAGCTTGCCCTTGGCGGCGACCAGATTGCCTACCGCGCCATTTACCAGATTCACGAAAAGGCCGTGCGCGGCCGCGTGAGCGCCTATTTCCAGTGGAAGGCCGATGTGGACGACGTGGTTTCGGAGACCTTCCAGAAGGCTTTTCTGAACCTTTCGTCCTTCGACACTTCCAGGGAACTGCTCCCCTGGCTTTTCACCATCGCCACCCGCACCGCGCTGGACCACCTGGACAGGATCAAGCGCGAAGACAAGAAGAAGGAGGGCTTCCTCCACGGAAGCAGCGAGGTCGATGAAGGCTCCGATCCCCTCACCGACAAGACTCCGGAAGAGGAGATCATAAGCGACGAAAACCACGAGCGCCTGATGGGGTTCATGGAGGAGCTTCCGGCCCTGTACAAGGAGGTTATGATAAAGTATATGATTGAGGAGCTGGAGTACGAGGAGATTTCAAAGGAACTGGGGCTTCCGCTGAACACAGTGCGCACGCGCATACGCCGCGGCAAGGAGAAGCTTTCGGAAATGATGTTAAGGGGGGAAATACAATGACGTCTCAGGAGTTTCTCTCATTTGCCCGGCAGTGGTTTTCTCTCACTCCGCAGCAGGAGGAGAGGTTCGCTGCCCTGGATGCGCTTTACCGGGAATGGAACGCGCAGATAAACGTGATTTCGCGCAAGGATATCGACTTTGTGTATGAGCATCACGTGCTTCATTCACTGGCCATTGCGCGTTACCTTCAACTGGAAGGGATGTCGCTGGACGGCGCTTCCGTCCTGGACCTTGGCACCGGCGGCGGATTCCCCGGGATTCCCCTGGCGTTATTGTTCCCATCGGCAAGTTTCTGCCTCTGCGATTCCGTGGGGAAGAAGACGATCGTGGCCCAGGCTGTGGCTTCCTCGCTGGGGCTGGAGAATGTCCAGGTGGTGCACTCCCGGGCGGAGGGCCTGCCCGGCAGTTTCGACTATGTGGTGTCCCGCGCCGTTGCGTCCCTGCCGGACTTTTATCCCTGGGTGAAGGGTAAGTTCCTCAAAGGGATCCTGTATCTCAAGGGCGGGGATGTGAATCCGGAGATATCGGCTATCATGGCCAGGTACCGCCTGGCACCGGGCAGCATACATACATGGAAGGTGGATTCCTGGCTTCAAGACCCGTATTTTGAGGGGAAACTGGTGATACACATAGAAAAGTAGGTTTGAGGAGGAAAAAAATTTGGCGGTTTGAAGGGAAATTCTTACCTTTGCAACCCCTTTTAGCAAAAATAAAAAACGATATATCATGAAAAGAACATTTCAACCTTCCCGCCGCAAGCGCGTTAACAAGCACGGTTTCCGCGCCCGCATGGCTTCCGCAAACGGCCGCCGCGTTCTCAGCGCCCGCCGTCGCCACGCCCGCAAGAAGCTCAGCGTATCCGACGAAGACCGCTGGTAGTCTTTCTTGCTGAAAGAAAAACAACAAAGGACAGCACCTTGTATGGCGCTGTCCTTTGTGTTTTTGCACACGAACCCCGTTACTTCAGCTCGGATTTTTCGTATTCTTTCAGGAGGGCGATAGCCTGGGGGCAGAGAACCAGGAGCGCGAGGACGTTCACCCAGGCGGTGAGGCCAACGCCCACATCGCCAAGCATCCACATCACGTTCGCCTCCTTCACGGCGCCGAAGACCACCATCCCAAGAAGCACGAAGCGATAGATCCAGATGCAGATCCGTTCCGCTTTCTTGTTGGGCCTGCTGCCGGAAGAGAAGATATAGATTATGCTGGATTCCACATAAAAATAATACGCCATAACCGTGGTGAACACGAAGAACACCAGGGCTATCCCCACGAAAGTGCCGCCGAAGCCGCTGAGGACTGAATCCACGGCTGTCTGGGTGAAGCCCACGTAGTTGCCGCCCAGCTCGGGGGCATTGGCAACCAGCATCTCTCCTGTCTTGGAATCCAGGATATTATAGCTGCCGGAGCACAGGATCATGAGCGCCGTGGCGGTGCACACAAGGAGGGTATCGACATAAACGGAGAATGCCTGGGCCAGGCCTTGCTTAGCCGGATGCGACACACCTGCCGATGCCGACACTATCGCCCCGCTTCCCTGGCCGGCCTCGTTGGAGAAGATTCCGCGTTTCACGCCCATCATTATGGTGGAGCCAAGGATTCCGCCTGCCACCGGCTTAATGCCGAAAGCGCCTTCGAATATGGCCCGGAACACGCCGGGAACGGCATCCAGATGGTTGAAGATAACCACCAGCGTCACAATGATATAGCCAAGCGCCATGAAGGGCGTGACTATGGAAGCCACCCGGGAAATGCTCTTTATCCCCCCGATTATCACCAGCCCCAGCACGAAAGCCAGCGCCAGACCCGAATATAGGGGATTCAGGTTAACGGAATTGGCAAGGGCCGATGACATCCCGTTACTCTGCACGGTGGGAAGGAAAAGACCGTAACCCACAATCGCAAGGACCGAGAACAAGATGCCCAGCCACTTCATTTTCAAGCCTTTCTCTATATATGACGATGGACCGCCGCGATAATTGCCCTCGTGGTGGAACTTGTATTTCTGGGCCAGCGTGGATTCCACAAACGCCGTGGAAGCGCCCAGGAATGCCAGGAGCCACATCCAGAACACGGCCCCGGGACCGCCCATGGCGATGGCGGTTGCAACTCCCACGATGTTTCCCGTACCAACCCTCCCGGAAAGGGCCACGCAGAACGCCTCAAAGGACGATATTCCCTTCTTCTGGCCTTCCACCCTTTCAGCGGGGGCAAAGAGTGAGCGAACCATCAGCCCGAAACGGCGAACCTGAACGAAGCGCGTGCGTATGGAAAAGTATATGCCCGCGCCCACCAGGAGCACCACCAGGGCGGGGCTCCACACTATGTCGTTGACTATGGAAACGATTTTCTCAAACATCGGCATTCACCCCCTTCCAAGATGCGGGCACCGGGGCCACAAGGTCTATTTCAGTCTTTTTCACTGGGTGCACGAACTTGATTTCACGCGCATGGAGGCATATTCCGCCGTCAGGATTGGACCGCGGCGCGCCGTACTTCAGATCCCCCTTGATAATGCATCCCATATGCGCCAGCTGGCAGCGGATCTGATGGTGCCGGCCGGTGAGAAGCTCCACCTCCAGAAGATGATAGCGCTCTGTGCTGCGAAGATACCTGTATTTGAGTTTTGCCAGTTTCGCCCCCGGCTTTGCCGATGCTGCCACGAATGACTTGTTGGACGCTTCGTTCCGCACCAGATAGTCTTCCAGCAGCGCGCTGTCCTGAGCGGGTCTGTCGCAGCAAAGGGCCCAGTAGGTCTTGTGAACGGCGCCGTCGCGGAACATTACGCCCAGCCTCTCCAGGGCCTTTGAAGTCTTTGCGAATAGAACCAGGCCGCTCACGGGGCGGTCCAGCCTGTGAGGGACGCCCATGAACACCTGTCCGGGCTTTGAATCCCTCTGGGCTATGAAGGCCTTGAGGGTTTCCGGGAGCGGTTCGTCGCCGGTCTTATCGCCCTGGACAATCTCCCCGGGGCGTTTGCAGAAGGCAAGGATGTGGTTGTCCTCGTACAGGATACGGGACTGTATATCGTTGAACTCCGCTTCGTTTAAGGCTCTGTAAATCACTGCTGCGAGGCTTCTCTCTTAAGTTTAAGTTCTGCCTGGATCTCCTTCATCTTTGCCGATGTGAGCGGATAGAACCACAGGAACACTATGGCTATGGCCGCACCGATCGCAGGTATGAAGCTGAGAAGGGCCTTGATGGCGCTGAGCGTCTGGGGCGCCTGGACAGCCAGGTCCTTGTCATATCCGAACGCACCCAGAAGGGCAAGGAGCAGGAAACCGCCGATCGCGCCGCCGAATTTCTGCGCCATGGACGATGACGAGAAGATTAGGCCGGTCGATGAGGCTCCGTGCTTGAGCTCCGAGTAGTCGGCAACATCGGCAAACATGCTCCAGGTGAGAGGAGCTGCCACGCCGAATGAAAGCGAAATGAGTATCTGCAGGGCAAGGAGCATCCACACGCCGGCGTTGGTGGCGGGCACCCACCAGATGAGGCAGCTGAAGATGATCACGGCCACGAGTGAGCCGATGAATGTCTCCCTCTTGCCGAATTTCTCCGAAAGAGCCACCGCGAAAGTCACACCCACCATCTGGCCGATTTCGCCTATGGTAAGATACACCGCGCAGGTGAGGAACACGCTGGTTCCAAGGATATTGGCAAAGTAATACGCCGCTGCGCCGCCGCGTATGGAGCCGCAGAGAAGCTGGCCGATGGCGGCACCGAGAAGCAGCCACCAGGGACCGTTCCCAACGAGCGCCTTCAGGTCTTCCTTGATGGAAGAGCCGCCGGAGGCCTTCTTCTCCACCTTCACGTGCTCCCTTGTCATGGCGAAGCACAGGATGAAGAGAATGGCGCAAAGTACCGCAACCACTGACACGATCAGAGTCCAGCTCATTGGATCAGCATCGCCGACGCCTTTGATCACCTTTCCGGCGGAATTGGTCTTGCCGATGATGGAGTTCTCGAAAAGCCAGAAGATTCCCATCGCAATGAAACTGCCGATGTAGGCGAAGAACATTCGGAAGCTGGAGAACACGCTCTTTTCCTTCGAGTCCTCAGTCATCACCCCCAGCATAGCGCCGTAGGGAACGTTCACTGCAGTGTAGGCTGTCATCATGAGGATGTACATAAGATAGGCATACACGTGCTTGAAGGCATACGTGGTGTTGGGAACGTAGAACGACATTATGCCTATTACGGCAAAGGGAATGGCCATCCAAAGCAGGTAGGGACGATATTTGCCCCACTTCGTGTCCGTACGGTCCGCGATGATTCCCATCACGGGGTCCGATATGGCGTCGTACAGCTTTGTGACCAGAAGGAGTGTTGCCGCATGAATGGGCTTGAGCCCGAACACATCCGAATAGAATATAGGCAGATAGTAGGAGAATATCTTCCAGAACATGCTGGAAGCGAAGTCTCCGAATCCATATCCGATTTTCTCCGAGAGTTTTGCCATAGTTTTATGGTTTATTGTAACTCACAAACTTAATGAAAAAACGGGAATAATGCAAAACCGCGCCCCCGCCCAAGGTTCGTGTGCAAAAACCGGCCTTTTTGCCTACGAGATGGCGCAAGGCTCATCGCACAACAACTCCAGGCAGGTGTGCTGCGGCTTGAGGCCAAGGGAGTCGTAGAAGGCGCGGGCGCCGGGATTTCCTTCCCAGACATGGAGGGTGATGTTGTGGCAGCCCTGCTCGCGGGCGAAACCCTTCACGTATTCGAAGAGGATTGAACCGATGTGCTGGCCCCTGGCTTTTTCGTGGACGCAGAGGTCATCGACATAAAGGGTGGTGAAATCCTTCATGCTGCCGCTTCCCTGCCGCTGGAGGACGCAGAAGACATAGCCCAGGACCGCACCTTCGCGGTCATAGACAAAGACCGGGGTCTCCGGATTGTCGAAGATGGCAAGAAGCTGCTCATCGGTGTATTTCTTCCCTATTTCCCTGAAAAGGTCCGGCCGGGCCCGGTGGTGTACCGACAGAACCTGCTGAAGCAGCGTGTTCACCGCTTCAAGGTCGCGAGGTTCGGCTTTCCGGATGGTGTAATTCAAGCTCATACTATGCAAATATACGTTTTCTTCCTTATCTTTGCACATCCAAACGAAGAAAATGACAGACTTTGCAGCAATCGATTTCGAGACTGCCAACGAGCAGCCCTCCAGCGTGTGCAGCGTGGGGCTGGTGGTCGTGCGCGGGGGTATAATCACGGACAGTTTCTACAGCCTCATCCACCCGGAGCCGGAGTACTACCAGTGGTTCTGCAGGCAGGTTCACGGCCTTGGACCGGAGGACACGGAAGACGCTCCGGTATTCCCCGATGTATGGGAGAAGGCTGCGGAGCTTATCGGCAATCTTCCACTCGTCGCCCACAACGCCCGCTTCGACGAAGGCTGCCTGAAGGCCGTGCACAAGGTCTATATGATGGACTATCCGGATTACACGTTCTTCGACACTCTGGCAGCATCCAGACGCCATTTTGGCCGATGCCTCCCCAACCATCAGCTCCAGACCGTTGCCGCCGCCTGCGGCTTCGATCTTATGCAACATCACCACGCCCTGGCCGATGCCGAGGCATGCGCACATATCGCCATTAAGATACTTTAGAACCCTGCCAGCGGAAACAGGAGCGTAGAAAGGAGCAGGACAAGACCAAGGAGCAGCAGCACCGCCACAAGTTTCCACACCCACCTGAGCCACTTCCCGTAGGGGACGCGGGCCATGGCGAGCGCGGCCATCAGCACCCCGGAGGTGGGAGTAATCATGTTGGTGAAGCCGTCGCCGAACTGGAAGGCCAGGACCATTGCCTGGCGGGAAACGCCCACAAGGTCGGAGAACGGAGCCATTATGGGAATGGTGATGGCGGCTTTGGCTGTGGCGCTGGGAATGAGGAAGTTGATCACGGTCTGGATGCCGTACATCGCCGCCAGAGAGGATGCCTGCCCCGTGCCGTCCAGCGAGTTCTGCATGCCGTGGAGGATACTGTCCACAATCTTGCCGTCCTGCAGGATAATGACGATTCCGGAGGCAAAGCCCACCACCAGCGCCGCGGAGAGGATGTCCTTCGCCCCGGCAATGAGCTCGTCCGCTATCCGGTTGGCCGGGAATCGGGCGATGACCCCGCATAGGATTCCCATGCCAAGGAAGAGGCCGGTGATCTCCGCCATGTACCATCCCCAGAGCGTAACTCCCAGAATCAGCGCCACCACGGTGAGAAGAAGTACGGCCAGAATCCACCCCTGCCTTGCCGACAGTGCCTCTGACTTGAGCGCAGCCGCCTCCATCGGCACCTTTTTCGTCTTCCGCGCATACAGAACCACGAAGATGCAAAGAAGCAGCGTGAGGAAGGCCCAGCAGAAGATTCGGTAGCCCATCCCGGAGAAGGGCGGCAGATCCGCCATCCCCTGCGCGATGCCCACCGTGAAGGGATTGAGGAAGGCGCTGGAAAAGCCGATGTTCGACGCCACATAGACCACCAGAAGGCCCATGATGGCGTCATATCCCATCGACACCACCAGCGGGACCACGATCCCCACGAAAGGAATCGCCTCCTCGCTCATCCCGAAGACCGCTCCGCCCAGGGAGAAAAGGAGCGTGAGCGCCACAAGCACCAGTTTGTCTTTCTTGCCGATGACGGCAATCAGCCGCCGTATCCCCGCATCCACAGCCCCGGTGGCAGTGAGGAGGGAGAATGCTCCGCCCACCACGAGGATGAAGATGATGATTCCCGCCTGCTTCACGAATCCGTTGTAGATGGCCGAGAATACCTGCCAGGTCTGCGGAACGGCAGAGACCTTCTCGTAGCTAAGAGTCCCGTCCTCTGCCGTCACATACCGCCCTCCAGGCACGAACCATGTGAGCGCCGCGCACAGCACAATGAGGATTGCGATGATAACGTAGGTGTTGGGCAGTTTCTTCATATCAGGGCGAAGATAGCCATTTGTTTTGGATTTCCTCTGATTTATTCCCTTTTGTTGCTAAATTTGTGGAACAAAAGGCGGGCTCTCCTCGAGAACGTCGTTCACTTATATCCGCCGGAGCGAGGAGGAGAAGAGGGCATATTGAAAGCAAATTAAATGTAACCATTCATTCCCACAGAGCCGGGAAGTCCAAAATACGGGAGGAGTTTTCCGGGTGAAAAAGCAAGTACTTGAAATCCTGTGCTTTGAGACGGAAATCCGTCCTGTCGCACACCTGCATTATCCGGTATCTCAGTTCCTCGCCGGTTGCAATGCCCTCCCGTTGCGAAAGATAGTCCATATCCGGTTCACTTCTGGAGCGCAGAAACATGGCATCGTAGAAATCCCGGCCTTTTCCGCGGTGGAGAATGGTGGAAAGTTTCATCGCATACAGCGTGGCGTCTGAAGGTGAGGGTATTCTGAAATAGAATCCGTCTCTGTTCACAGTGAACATCTCTCGCGGATAATCCACTCCCTGGTCCTGAGCCTCAATCTTTAACACGAACTTCTTTTCCCTGTAAGGGGACAATCCCAGGTCGTAAAGCAGCTGCGGGAACTGAATGGTCCTGCGGAAAGCCGTCAGGGCATCACTCTCCTTTTCCTTGGCAACCGCAGGAAGACCGTTCCGCCTTAGAAAGCGGACGACATCATCGGTTAGACTTGCGAACTCCTCCTGCGAGAGATTCTTGCAATCAAAGTCCAAATCCTCGGAAAAACGGTCTATCTGCCTGAGAAGTCGCAGGGCAGTGCCGCCGATAAATGTCAGTTTCCCAATCAGAGAGTGGGAGGATAAAAAGTCCAGGACCATCAGCTCCAGGTATTCCTTATAGAGTTGGATGTCAGTGTCAGGACTTTCCGGAAAACCGGGATAAAAGGCTCTGATGTTTTGTAGGTCAAGCATAAGTATTCTCTATTACTGCCGCTCTCTGTGTGAGAGCCCTATTGTCAAATCGCTCTAAAAAGGCACGGAAACGCTTCCAGTCAAATTCTTCGCGCATGGCATTCCTGTCAAGGCGAAGATTCTCCATATCGCGGGCCGATTTGTATTCAGGGTGGAAGTAAAGCAGGTCCAGCAGGGCTTTCTCCGGAGTTGCCATAAGAGAGGGCAAACCGTCCCTCGGCTGGAGGGGCTTATACCCGAAAAACAGGTTCGGGGAAACGTGCCGATAGGAATAATAACCGATCGGGGTATCAAATACGGCGGTCTTCAGCGTACTTACGGATGTAAGCGCAAGGACAGTTTCAGGGATTATTTCGTGCCACGAGAGGACATACTCCAGGCTGAGGTAGGACGGACAATAGATTTTACCGGCCGCTGCCATACGTACGTCCGCCCTTCCTGCCTCATCGGGGAAAAGGTACCAGCCCTTGCGGATGCGCAGGATCTTTTCCTCGCCCTTCCAGCGCCTGAGATTGGAGGAAAGGCTGTTGTCGCTGCTTCTCTCTATACTGTTTAAGGAAAAAACACCTTGCCCCGAGTATTGCTTTTTGAATTCGTAATAGTTCATTATATTTCCAAAACTGTGCAAATATACACAATTTCGGAAATAAAACAAAGGGTTAGACAAAGACAACCAATGACACTGTGTTATTTAGCCGATATAAGACAGGATGATGTCTGCGAGCTGCTCTTCCGTTTGGCCGTCGGCGCTTAAGACGATGTCATAGTTGCGGGCGTCGAAGCGGCTTACTGTGATGATAAAAGGCTCTTGCTTGTTCATATGATGCAGTTTATTCTGCATATATATATAATTAATTCCGGGATTATTTCGTATATTTACGTCCATGATCAGCATACTCATTGCCGCAATATTGCCCGCTCTGGTGCTTGTCTATTTCATCTACCGCAAGGACAAGTACAAAAAGGAGCCCACGGGGGAACTGCTTAAGGGTTTTGGATTCGGCGCCTTGTCGGCACTCGCATCTTTCTGCCTGTCCATACCTTTCGGGGTGATAGGCCTTTACCCGGAAGTACCTAGCACATTCATGGGCCATGTGAGCACGGCCCTTTTCGCCGCCGCCATTCCAGAGGAACTGGCCAAGCTTCTTATGCTCTGGCTGCTGCTCAGGAACAGCAAGTACTTCGATGAATATGTGGACGGTATCGTGTACGCCGTCTGCGTGGGTATGGGCTTCGCTGCACTTGAGAACGTGATGTACCTGTTCACGAACCTGGATTCGTGGGCGGCGGTGGGAGCCATGAGGGCTCTATGCTCCGTTCCCGCCCACTTCTTCTTCGCGGTGACCATGGGCTACTTCTATTCCAAGGCCATGTTCGGCGCCCCGTCCATGAAAAGCACCAACCTTATCCTTGCCGCCGTGGTTCCCATCGGCCTGCATGCCGCATTCGACGCTCTCCTGATGGTGACGTCGATGGGAGTGGGGATTGCCGGAACGGCCATTCTCCTTTTCATCGGCCTTTACGCATTCATGGCCATCAAGGCAAAGAAGCGCTACCAGGAGCACCTCTCTGCCGATGAAGCCCTGATGCGGCAGGAACAGGAGGAGCAGGAGCCCGAGGACCAGAATCTATAAAACCTAAGCCATGAATAAAAACGACATCTACGGACGCTGCGTTACGAGACGCAACGAAATCCTGGAAAAGTACTTCGGAAAAGTGCAGGAGGAGAACGCCACTTCCCGCGCCCAGACCCTTGAGGAAAAGTACAATAGAGAAACCCCCTTCGATGCCGAGGACGAGTTCTTCGACTTCCTGGAGGACCTGAACAGGGAGATTAACGGCAGCGAGGCGAAGCCGCTTTCCACGCTGATAGACCGGCCGCTCAAGAGGGATATGCTCAACGACGAGTACCAACCCGCCCTTGAGAATGCCTACCGCAACGCCCAGGAAATCACCTTTAAAGAAAAGATCCTCAAGTCAAACCACAAGGACGTAGCCTATTTCAAAGGCCTGCTGAAGCAGTTTACCGAGGAGCTGCTGGAACAACTGATGAACGACTTTCTGGAATTGGGAGAAACAGTCTGACTATTCATCCACCCGGAAAGTCATCGTCTGCGAACAGGAACTGCTATCCATCCACTTTTCACACATAGCTGAACATGTAACGCTATATGTGCCCACAGGGATATCTTCAGAGACAGTCAGTTCGTATTCATATGGACGTTCTGTTACCGTGGCTATGATATCAAATATCTCGTAGACCACCGAGAACTTTGATTTCTCATACTCTTTAGGGGGAGTAAAGCCAAGTCGCATCACATCTCCGCGTTTGAAATGGTACGCCTTGGGATCTCCATCGCCGATATATACCACCGCACCTTGTTCCGTGCGTGACTCTCCTGTTGTAACATTAGTAAGAGTCATTTCTGCGAAGCCGGAGTAAAGGTCAGTACCATCGAGCAGCGAACAGCTCGCACAAAAAAGCAGTGAAAGGCATAGTGCTACTGAATAAAAGCCAAATTTGATGTTCTGAATCATTGGTATGTGATATTTAGTATTTCACTTATTGCAATTCGACGTTGTTGAAAACTACAGGGGCGGACAAATCTTTTATTACGAGATGAATCTCGGAAAAAGATGAAACCGACCTGTCAACATTCTTTATAGTCACATTCATAACTCCTGTCTCATTGGCACGAATCGACTCAGACGTTGCGCCAACAGAATACTCTGTGCCGTTTGACCCTATGGCATATGATGAGTCTCCGTCCAGTTGAAAGACCCTAAAATACTTGTAATTCTTGATAGTCAACTCAAGAATAGCGTTATCATTTTCAAAGTACAGATGCTTCGACAAGGTGAATACGAAATTGTCAATTGCAACTGTCAATGGATTCTGTGATGCGACTGTGGTTGTTACAGGTATAGTTACAAGCTTGTCTCCTTTGGTGTTTGATATGATGATTGATGACGAATAGTCGCCAGCTTTCAACAGTCCTCTTTTGCAATTAACCGTTACTGAAGTCTCTCCATCACCGCTTTCCGGATCATACTCTGTCAGTTTTATGTCCGACTCCGAGACGGTAAGCCAATCATCTGATGAATCCAATACGATATTTCTGGTGCCCGTCAATGAACGTAAATTCAGCAAGGCGCTGTCATCAGTACTCCCAAAATCTATCCTTGTGGGATTGACAACGATATTATTCTCTCCTGCCGCAGTCACCGATACTTTCCAGACATCACCGTCAACATTGACAGTGATTGTTCCGGAATTCTCGCCTTCAGGTAAAAACTTACTCACTATACCAATTCTCACACTCGCTTCTTTTCCTTGTTCAATTATCCCTTCAGTGACAGAAGGAGAAAGCCAATTAACATCTACCGTAACAGTGAAGGATATCTGGCTATGCCCACCGACGTTGCTGATGTACAGTGTCTGATAATCTGTGCTGCCACTGAAAGACAAACTGCTTGGCGATACATACTGCGGCTCTTGTTCCCAGTCTTCACTCATGAAGTTGAACCAGCATCCGGAAAGCGACAAAGCCATGGCCAAAGCCGAGAGTATTCTTATTATAGCCTTCATCCTCTAAAACTTAAGCACTAACGACACTCCGTTATAATAGGGAGACATCACAGGAGATAAACCTATTGACGCAGCATACTGTGTGTTCCTGTCATCAATCTCATATTGCTTTGCAACATGTATGGTCTTTACGGCATACGATGATAAAAACAACCCTGCGCTGACACAGAAGCCGATTGCGGCACTTTTTCCCGTCTTACGATAATTATTCCTCTCGAAAGGGTCATCGGAAACTGCAATCCTATGCTTTAAGGTCTCTTGAAGGATTGGGCCACAGACAACCATTCCCAAAAGAGAAGCACCCTCAACACCGATGAGCACATAATCAAATGTGCGTTCAACACTGGGAGAAACGGACAGGGGTGAAAAGACTGCCGGATGATCCCAAATAGAGAAATCCTTATAATACTTATTGATGATTATTGGATAGTCTTCGAAAGAATCCAGATTGGAAAACCATTTGCTTACAGGTTCCTGCAGATTAATGGAAGTCACATTGCCCAGAGAGTGAGAAATCTCTCCTGCTATGGACTTTATAACCACATAATCATGCTCGTTGAAGGCTTGTTTGTTCCTGTTTAAGAAGATATCGAGTACTGTTTCAGTAAAACGGCAGTTGCGATTGATCTCCTTTGCAGCCTGATCACTTCTGGATGATGCATAGTAGGCAATTCCGCCACTGGCACTTCTCGGAGAATAGCTTCTGTTCTCAAATAGAGCAGCCGCATGGCAGGTATCAAGGAAAACAATTACCACGGCGCCTTTATTTGCCATTGTCTCGAAATAAGAACGAAGTTCCGTTCCCGAGATTGCCGTACCGGAGTAATTGCCACTGTCTGTGTCGGAGCAAATCAGATAATACTCCCCATTCTTTTCTTCTCCATGACTGAGTATAGACACTATGACAAAATCCGATTCACTTGTCTCATCGGTCAGTTTTCTTAATGCCTCCCTCACTTCTTTAACGGTGACAATCTGCCTGTTCAAGTAAGTGGGACTCGACTGGCTTTTGTAACTTAGGCGCAGGTAATCTTCCGACACTTCCCGGAACCTGTTCATAATGGAAACAGCGTTCAAATCTTCAAACTCCCTGTCTTTGAACTTTCCTATTCCAACAGTAAAGAGCCTTACATTACTCTTTTGAATGCCGTTAAAATGAGAAACGCCACTCTCTGTTCCCCCCTTTGAGCCCATAGTGACAACTTGGGCACCGGAGATTATAGGAAACAGTAATAAAAGAAAAACCAAGAGATTCTTTTTCATTTTATCTCTCGAGAGTAAAACAAGTGACATCAAAACCCAACTCAGAATCAAAGTCCTTATGATGCTTTGCATTATAACGGCCACGCAAAATGGCCTTGACAGTCTTATTAGTTATAACTGACCGGGAACATATCAGCAAAACTTTCTGTTCACCAAGCGGTTTGGACAGAGTAACCGGTTTGTCATAACTAGAATAAGGCGATAGTTTAATGCTTTGATCCTTAAAATAGCAGTGCCATTTTTTGTCCTTCCAAAACACATAGACATACATGAGTTCAGGCTCATTATTGATGATACTTAACCTGGTGGAAGAATTTGAAAGTGAAACCGTTGAAGTTCTGTCAAGCGGAAGCCATGTCTGTGAATCATAAATATCCATCTGGACATCAAAGCCGGATGTGAGAGATTCACTGCCGTTCATTATCCACTTGATGTGTTCAACCATGGACTTATGACTTCCCTGATTCACCACACGTGTGTCAACAGGGACATACTTATCCTTCTTCTCAACAAGATTCCCGTTTACCCTTACGCCTTCCGGGTACTTGATATATGTATAGTACCTTTGGCTGAAAAGGGTCTTGAAGGATTTCGGAATCTCCAGAGTGAATGTAGTGTAAGACTTTATAGAGTCCCCTTGACTTAATCGCGAATTGATGGGAAGAGGTCTTTCTGACCACTGTTTGGTCCTCTCGTTAAACTTGTACACCTCATTTCCTGCCCTAAGAATATACTCCTGAGCACAAATAGGAATAGAGCAGAAGAATAAAAGTAACAGGACAAACTTTTTCATTTCCGGGAGATTAATACAACTGTAAGATCATTTGATATTCCAACAAGCGCAAGCGCAACCATGCTGATAAACAAATCCGGGATAGAACCGGTCAGGAATGTTATCAAATAGCAAACGGCCACCACCAAAACTTCAGCAACAATAAACAGGAAAGGCTGAAGCAGTACAGAAACGACGGCGGCCAGCTTCCCTTTCCTTGCCGATTTTTCCTTATACTGTTCGTAACTTACATGGATTAAGCAGAAAACCACAGCAATTACGAAAGCGAGAATAAGGCTGACCCACCTTGGCCAATCACTAAAACCGATGAACCGGGAACGGTCAGAACTTCGCAGATGAGAATCATCACGCAAACTCATAACTGAGTATGCGATATCTTCGATGCCGGAAATCTCCTCTTTATCGCCAAAGTGGAATGGCAATCGGGTCATATCCTTGATCTCGGACATGTCGCCGATAAGCACTATCTGTCCTTCGATTGAGGATCTGCGTATATCGGTAGAATCCTCCTGAATAATCTGCGGAAGATTCTTCTTGGAATAGTTTATATAGAAGTTTCTCTTATAGTCTCTTAGAGACAGGCCAGAACGGCGCGCAACCTCGTATCCCATTTTCGGAAGTACGGGAGAATTCAGGCTTCGATTCTTAATGGCACTATCGTCAATCTCATAATATCCGTAAAAATCATGGGCCAGAGGCGAAACATATGTAATGCCGCCAAGACTGTCCTGATTATAGAAGAAAGGATACTTAGTGTAAACGACACCATTACCATCCGACCAATAATTACAGGGGACAAGCAGTTTATCCTGAACTTTCTTAAGCACGCAGATCAATTCCTGATTCACACTATCCTGGATATCGGGATTATCGGTGAAAAAGACATCCAGCCCGATTACCCTGGGATTGTATCCATAAACCTTGTCAAGAATTTGAGCTATATCATGTCTGTTCCTGTATTTCTGAAGGTTGATGATGACCAGGGAATCAGGAATAGCATCGACCCGTCTTTCGATGCCTTTGGAATTAACGATGTCGTAGTAGTACTTAAGGTAAAAATTCTCGTTGACTCCTATCATGTTGCTCACGATGCCGCGCCCCATCAGAAGCAAGACAAAACTGAATGCCACTGCGATGGCAGCTGAGCAAAACACTTTGAAAATCTTATACTTCATAATACCGTCAGAGGTAAAACTATCATCGTGTAAAAGTAAACATTTTTCAACTTTTCACCAAACGTTTCGCTGTGATATCTTTTTAAAGCCATATTATTTATCAAGTAACCCTCTTCCTTATTGTTAAACCGCTCCCTTTTTTGTAATATTGCACTCATGAAACGCATAATTATAGCACTGACCATTGCGGCACTGATGGTGCCGGCAGGGGCGGAGGCACGGCGCAAGCCCAAGCCTTTCACCCACGAAACCGTTGAGATTCCCTCAATTGAGCCGGAGGTGATCGGGATCTCCACCGCAAACACATCCCTTGTCCTCTTCGTACGCGAAGACAGAGTCCTCTTCACCCAGCACTACGGCTGCAAGGTGGAGGACCCGCAGGAATACAGACACTTCCGCACGGCCCGATTCGAGGAAAACGGCAACGGGAACTATGCCTACCCGGCAACTGGCGGCCGCTTCGTGGGCAACCCCGCGCTGCATGTCCGCTATGCCGACGGCAACCATAACACCGACCTCCGCTATCAGGAGCACAGCGTAAGGAGCGCAGGCAACATCGTCACAACCGAAATCCTGCTCAAAGACTACGTGACCCTCCTGGAAGTGAAGCTCATCTACGAAGCCTACCGGAAGGAAGACGTGATTATCCAGCACACAGAAATAAAGAACGCCGGAAAAACAGCCGTAGAGCTTTTGAACTATGCCTCCGGCTCCCTCTATGTCGATGCCGACCGCTACCTTCTCACCCACTTCTACGGAGCCTGGGCGCACGAAATGCAGGTGGAGCGCGAGCTCCTTGGCCACGACACCAAGGTGATAGAATCCCTCCGCGGAGTGCAGAGCACCCAGAGCAACAACCCCTCCTTCATGATAAGCCTGAACACCGGCGAATTCAGTGAAACACAGGGAGAAGTGATAGCCGGAGCCCTTCAGTGGACCGGCAATTTCCGCCTTTCCTTCACCCGCGACGAAAGCGGAAAGCTGAACATCCTGGGAGGCATAAGCCCGTTCGCATCGGCCTATCCCCTGAAAGCCGGAGAGACCTTCGAAACGCCGGGTATGATATGGACATGGTCCTGCGAGGGCGCAGGCGGAGCGTCCCGCCAGCTTCACCGCTGGGCAAGGGACTACGGCGTCTATGCCGGCGGAAATGTGAATCCCACCCTCCTTAACAGCTGGGAAGGGGCCTACTTCAACTTCACCACCAGGACGCTCACCGATATGATTGACGATGCCGCCGCCATGGGCCTGGAGATGTTCGTCCTGGACGACGGATGGTTCGGCAACGCCTTCCCGCGCAACAGCGACAAGGCCGGTCTTGGCGACTGGCAGGTGAACGTTTCCAAACTCCCGGAAGGCATTGATTACGTGGCCTCATACGCCCACTCCAAAGGCCTGAAATTCGGTATCTGGATAGAGCCGGAGATGGTTAATCCCGCCTCCGAGCTTGCCGCGGCGCACCCGGAATGGATAGTCCAGAGCCCCGGCAGGGAAAACACCCAGATACGCAACCAGTGGATTCTGGACCTTGCAAATCCCGCGGTTCAGGATTTCATCTACGGCGTGTTCGACAGCACTATGCAGCTCTCCCCCTCCATCGACTATGTGAAATGGGACTGCAACCGCATTGTGGAATCGTTCTTCAGCAATTACCTTGGAAAGGAACAGGACCGCTTCTACGTGGAATACGTGCAGGGGTTCTACAAGGTCATAAGGCGCATCCGCGAGAAATACCCCCACGTCATTGTCCAGTGCTGTTCCTCCGGAGGCGCAAGGGTGGATTATGGCGCCCTTCGCTATTTCAACGAGGTATGGGCAAGTGACGACACCGACGCCGAAATCCGCGTCCACGTGCAGTACGCCACCAGCCTTATCTATCCGCCGTTCATTATGGGCGCGCACGTATCGGCAGTGCCCAATCACCAGACCCGAAACGTCACTCCCCTTAAATTCCGCTTCGACGTGGCCTGTTCCGGCCGCCTTGGGATGGAGCTTCAGCCAAAGCAGCTGAGCCAGGCCGACCGTGCCCTTGCCGACCGCTGCATCACCTCCTACAAGCAGTACCGGGATCTTATCTTCCAGGGCGACCTTTACCGCCTTGCATCCCCCGAGGACGGCCCCTGGTATGCCCTGATGTATGTTTCCGAGGACAAGTCGCGCGCGGTGGCATTCACCTACAGCACTGAATTCCAGGTGAGGGACACCGGCGGTCATTCCTTCCGCCTGCAGGGCCTGGACGAAAACCGCAGGTACAAAGTGACCGAACTGAACGTGGACAACTCATGCTGGTGGGGCAGCGGGTCCACCTTCAGCGGCAACTTCCTGCAAAGCGGCGGATTCAACCCAGTCCTCCAGCAAAAATACGCTTCCGCAGTATTCTATCTTGAAGCACAGTGAGATTTTTTCACTATCTTTGAGGACTAAAACAATAATCAATGAAACGAATCATCGAATGTGTCCCGAACTATAGCGAAGGGCGTGACCATGCGGTTATAGACCGTATTGTTGCAGCAATCAAGGAAGTAGAGGGGGTCACCCTTCTGGACGTGGACCCCGGCGAGGCAACGAACCGTACCGTGGTAACCTTTGTGGGTGAACCGGAACCCGTTTGCGAAGCCGCATTCCGCGGAGCGCGCATGGCGCAGGAACTTATTGACATGAGGAAGCACCATGGTGCTCACCCAAGAAGCGGAGCAACGGACGTTCTTCCGCTCATCCCCGTGGCCGGAATCACCCTTGAGGAATGCGCAGAGCTGGCACGCAGCCTTGCAAAACGCCTCTGGGAAGAGCTTGGAATCCCCTGCTACTGCTATGAAGCGGCGGCATTCACCCCTGAAAGAAAGAACCTTGCCGTGTGCCGCGCCGGAGAATACGAGGCGCTTCCGGAAAAGCTCTCGGATCCCGCCCGCAAGCCAGACTTCGGAGGAGACTATAACGACACCGTAGCAAAGGCCGGCGCCACCAACGTGGGCGCAAGGGACTTCCTTGTGGCGGTGAACTTCAATCTGAACACCACCAGCACCCGCCGCGCCATGGCCGTTGCCTTCGACGTGCGCGAAAAAGGCCGCAAGGCCCGTGAAGGAGGCTCCCTCACCGGCAAGCTCCTCAAAGACGAAAACGGCAACCAGATATGGATTCCCGGCACCCTCAAGGGCTGCAAGGCCATTGGCTGGTATATAGACGAATACGGCATTGCCCAGGTGTCCATGAACATCACGGACATCAATACCACCCCACTTCACATTGCCTATGAAGAGGTGTGCCGCGCCGCGAATGCACGCGGGCTCAAAGTGACAGGCACCGAAATCGTGGGCCTGGTTCCGAAAAAGGTGCTCATTCAGGCCGGCCGCTTCTATCTTGAAAAGCAGCAGCGCTCCCTTGGCATAAGCGAAGAGGAAATAGTGAAGATTGCCGTTAAGAGCATGTCGCTGGACGACCTCAAGCCCTTCAACCCCAAGGAAAAGGTGATCGAGTATCTGATGGAAAAACCGAAGGACGGCCTTGCCCAGATGAGCGTGGAAGGATTCGTGCGGGAAACCGCATCCGAATCCGCAGCCCCCGGAGGCGGGTCCATATCGGCCTGCATGGGAGCATTCGGCGCAGCACTCGCGTCGATGGTGGCAAACCTGAGCGCGCACAAGCGCGGCTGGGACGATCGCTGGAAAGAATTCTCGGACGTAGCGGAAGAAGGCCAGAAACTCCTGAACGAGCTTCTGGACCTGATTGACGAAGACACCGCCGCCTTCAACCGTATAATGGACGTATTCTCCATGCCCAAGGGTACTCCCGAAGAGAAGGAAGCCCGCGCCAAGGCAATGGAAGAAGCCACCTTCCACGCTGCCGAAGTCCCCTTCCGCACTATGGAGACGGCCCTCAAGGCCCTGCCCCTTGCCCTTGCGATGGCACAGAAAGGCAATCCCGCCAGCGCATCGGACGCCGGAGTGGCAGCCCTTGCAGCAGTTGCCGGCATCAAGGGCGCGCGCCTGAACGTGCGAATCAACTGCGCCGGCCTCCAGGACAAGACCGCCGCAGCCCCCATGCTCCGGAAGGCCGATGAAATCGTCGCCGAAGCGGCACTCCTTGAAGCAGAAGTATTAAAAGCAGTTGAAAACCACATTGAATTATGACATTCAAAGAAGAGATATTGCAGGGAATTCCTGCAGAACTGCCTCAGGCAAAAGCATACGACCCCCAGATAAACCACGCCCCCAAGCGTAAAGACATACTCTCGGACAAGGAAAAGGTCCTTGCCATCAAGAACGCACTCAGGTACTTCCCAGCGAAGCACCACAGGCTCCTGGCCCAGGAATTCGCCAAAGAGCTCCACGACTACGGCCGCATCTACATGTACCGTTTCCGCCCGGACTACCCCATGTATGCCCGCCCCATCGACGAGTATCCCGCAAAATCCAGGCAGGCGGCGGCAATAATGGCGATGATCCAGAACAACCTGGATCCAAGGGTTGCCCAGCACCCGCACGAGCTCATAATCTACGGCGGAAACGGCGCCATCTTCCAGAACTGGGCGCAGTACCGCCTTGTTATGCAGTACCTTGCCACAATGACCGACGAGCAGACCCTCGTAATGTACTCCGGCCATCCCCTGGGCCTGTTCCCCAGCCACAAGGACGCCCCGCGCGTGATAGTCACCAACGGAATGGTGATTCCCAACTACTCCAAGCCGGACCACTGGGAGAAATTCAACGCCCTGGGAGTGAGCCAGTACGGCCAGATGACCGCAGGCTCATACATGTACATAGGCCCTCAGGGCATAGTGCACGGCACCACCATCACGGTGATGAACGCCGCCCGCAAGCAGCTCAAGGCCAAAGGCCTAAACGGCGACGACCGAGGCGGAGTGCTCTTCGTAACCGCCGGTCTTGGCGGAATGAGCGGTGCCCAGCCCAAGGCGGGCAATATCGCGGGCGTAGTGAGCGTAACCGCGGAAATCAATCCCAAGGCAGCGGAAAAGCGCTACGAGCAGGGCTGGGTGGACGAACTCCACTACTCCCTGGACGAACTCATCCCCAGAATCCGCAAGGCCGTGAATGCCAAGGAAGTTGTATCCCTTGCCTATGTTGGCAACGTGGTGGACCTTTGGGAAAGGCTGGCCGCAGAGAAGGTCCACGTGGACCTTGGCTCGGACCAGACCTCCCTCCACAACCCCTGGGCCGGCGGATACTACCCCGTGGGGTACAGCCTTGAGGAATCCAAACGGATGATGGCAGAAGAGCCGGAACGCTTCAAACAGGCCGTACAGGAATCCCTCCGCCGCCAGGTGGCCGCCATAAACGCCCTGAGCCAGAGCGGAATGTATTTCTTCGACTACGGCAACGCCTTCCTTCTGGAAAGTTCCCGCGCCGGGGCCGATATCCTCAAGGCCGATGGCAGCTTCCGCTATCCATCCTATGTGCAGGACATCATGGGGCCGATGTACTTCGACTATGGCTTCGGTCCTTTCCGCTGGGTGTGCATGAGCGAAAAGCCGGAGGACCTTGCAAAGAGCGACGCCCTTGCCGTGAAGGTGCTCTCCGAAATCGCAGCCAATTCCCCGGAAGAAATCGCCGGCCAGATGCGCGACAACATCCGCTGGATAGAGGAAGCCGGCCGCAACCACCTCGTCGTGGGCAGCCAGGCCCGTATCCTCTATGCCGACTGTGAAGGCCGCACCAAGATTGCCCTCGCCTTCAACGAAGCCATACGGAAGGGCGAAATCACCGCCCCCATCGTCCTTGGCCGCGACCATCACGACGTCTCCGGCACCGACTCCCCCTTCCGCGAAACCTCCAACATCTACGACGGCAGCCAGTTCACTGCCGATATGGCCGTTCAGAACGTGATCGGTGACGGTTTCCGCGGCGCAACCTGGGTGAGCATCCACAACGGCGGCGGCGTGGGCTGGGGCGAAGTGATAAACGGCGGCTTCGGCATGGTGATAGACGGCAGCGAGGACTCCGACCGTCACATTCGCGAGATGCTTTTCTGGGACGTGAACAACGGAATTGCCCGCCGCAGCTGGGCCCGCAACGAAGGCGCCCGCTTCGCCATCGAGCGCGAAATGGCCCGCACCCCCGGACTCCGCGTCACGCTCCCCAACGAGGCCGATGATGCCATGATTCGCGAAATACTGAAATAAGAAATACCAACCACATAATGATACACCACATTTCCAAAGCAACGCTGACGCTTGAACAGCTGAAGGACATTATCGACAACCATGCACAGCTGGATCTTTCCCAGGAAGCGGTAGAAGCCATTGTAAAGTGCCGCAAGTACCTGGACAGCAAGATGGACGACATCGGCCGTCCGGTATATGGAGTAACGACGGGCTTTGGCTCGCTGTATAACGTAACAATCCCCAAGGAGGACCTGAGCCAGCTTCAGCACAACCTTGTGATGTCGCACGCCTGCGGTGCCGGAGAGAGAGTGAACCCGCAGATCGTGAAGCTGATGCTCTTCCTCAAGGTACAGAACCTCTCATACGGCCATTCCGGGGCGCAGCTCATAACCGTGCAGCGCCTTATAGACATGTTCAACAACGACATCCTGCCTGTTGTTTACCAGCAGGGATCTCTTGGCGCTTCCGGCGACCTTGCCCCCCTTGCCCATCTGAGCCTGCCGCTTATCGGCCTTGGCGAAGTCCTTTATAAAGGCGAGGTCCGTCCCTCGGCCGAGGTATGGAAAGAAATGGGATGGGAACCTATCCGCTTGCAGTCAAAAGAAGGCCTGGCTCTTCTCAACGGCACCCAGTTCATGAGCGCTCACGCCGTATGGTCCATCCTCAAGAGCATGAGACTCTCCCGCTGGGCGGATCTCATTGGAGCAATGTCTCTGGAAGCCTACGACGGCCGCATTGAGCCCTTCCTGCCCCTTACGCATCAGCTCCGCCCGCACGGAGGCCAGATCTGCACCGGCAAGCGTTTCATGGAGATTTTGGAAGGCAGTGAGCTGATTAACCGTCCCAAGGAGCATGTCCAGGACCCCTACAGCTTCCGCTGCATTCCTCAGGTCCACGGTGCCGTAAAGGACAATATCCTGTACGTTAAATCCGTGATCGAGAACGAGATAAACTCGGCCACCGACAATCCCAACGTCTTCCCCGATGAGGATATGGTGATATCGGCAGGCAATTTCCACGGCGAGCCCATCGCCATTCCCATGGACTCCCTGGCAATCGCGATGAGCGAACTGGCCAGCATTTCCGAGCGCCGCACCTACCAGCTCATCCACGGCCTTCGCGGCCTGCCGAAGTATCTGGTTTCAAAGTCCGGCCTGAACAGCGGCTTTATGATTCCACAGTACACCGCGGCTTCCATCGTTTCCCAGAACAAGGGGCTTTGCTGGCCCGCTTCGTGCGATTCAATTCCCTCGTCCCAGGGCCAGGAAGACCATGTGAGCATGGGCTCCAACTCTGCGACAAAGCTTGTTCGGGTTGTGAACAACGTGGAAACCGTCCTTGCCATAGAGCTCTTCAATGCCGCCCAGGCGCTGGAGTTCCGCCGTCCCGCCAAGAGTTCCCCCATCCTGGAACGCATCTTCGAAGACTACCGCAAAGAGGTTCCCTTCCTGGAAACCGACACCTACATGCATCCCCTCATTGAGAAGTCCGTCGAATTCATCCGCCGCGAACAGTATCTGTAAATCTACCTAGCTGCGGCCTTTCTTTTGCTATTCTTTTTTTTATTTGCTACAAAGTAATTATCAATTAATTAACCATATGCTTAATATCAAAAGCAAAGGGCCCAACATTTGGTTATTGGAAAGTATCGTGGGCGTTTTACTACTCGTTACCGTTTCTTGCGCAAAGAAGCCGACATGGGTAAGTGTTTATTTCCACAATCAAGAGCACGAGACGTTTATAGTTGAGACTAATTTTCCACGAATGGACACCGACGAGAGGCCTGCTTCATACACCATATCGTCGGAATCGAGTCTTAGAATATATGGTGGAGCACTATTTAATGCCGAAGAGTTCGATGTTTTTTGCAACTATATATGCAAAGATTACCCGGATGCTTCAGTTACAATTTATCATTACGATGAAGCCTCTGATTCAAAAGGAGACATGTTATTATCCTGTCCCTTAAGGGAACTGGAGAATAATTTGCTCATTTATTCTTATGTATGCTGTAATCCGGACGGGAACTTAGCGAAGCATATTATCAATTGGAAGATGGCCTTAAAACCCTAATCAGCTATGAAAAAACACGTTTTAGGTTTTATATGGTTGTTGACATTTCTCTTCCTTCCATTGTCATGCAGCTATTTTTATGCCTCATATGATGAAAGCTTTCGGTATTTTATTAATATTACACTAACTAACATAAGTGATACGCCTCTTGTATATGAAACCAATTTCCCCATAGATGGAGACAAGGACGGTCTTCGAGCCTCTGGAATTCTTCACAAGGATGAAACTGGAATCTTATACGATGCCGAACTTATATCTGATTGTGGCTATGCACCCTCACCAAGCATTAGTTTTCTCTCCCAGCATCCGCACTTTTTTGAGGGTAAGTTAAAGATTTATGATTATTCTCCTGACGATCCTGAAGGGAAGGGAGACTTAAGAGTTAGTTGTAACTTGCTGGCCTTAACTTATGTCACCAAATATGATTGTTCAGTGAGAAAAGACAAGTCAAAAGTGTTCTATTCACATGTCTTCAGATGGAACAATCCCCCTAAATACATATATGATGAATAGATTATTACCACTTGCCACTATAATAGCTCTTTTGCCAATAATCACCTGCTCCTGCACTGCAGTACCTCCTTTGTGTGTGGACGTATTGTTTTATAACATGAATGGAGAATCGTACATTATTGAGACAAACTTTCCCTCCTCAACTGAAGATATAAGACCGACGCACAGATTGATGGAACCTTATAAGGCTGCACTTCTGTTCTTCGGTTTAGTTCCCAACATAGAATCGTACAGCGCATTCTGCAGCTATATATACAATGAATATCCTGATGCGTCCATCACGATATTCCATTATGATCCAGATACGGGCGAAGAGGGAAAGAGATTACTTACTTGCCATCTATCAGATCTTGGCGAGATCGCCAAAATTAAAGCAGCCTATAATGATCATTACTGGAAAAATGAAAGAAGAAGTGTAATTTACATAGAATGGTCAAATGTACTAAACCCCGAATGATTATCAAAAACATAGGCCTGCTTGCAGGCATTCAGCCGGAGGGCGTGAAGCGCCTGCAGGGGGAAGAAATGTCGCAGACGGGCACGCTTCAAAACGCATGGCTGCTTGTCGATGACAAGGGAAGGATTGCCGATTTCGGCGTGGGCCGTGAGCCCGAGGCCACTTCCGTAGTGGACGCACGCGGAGGCATGCTGATGCCTGCCTTCTGCGACAGCCATACGCACATCGTTTACGCCGGGAGCCGGGACGGAGAGTTCCTGGACAAACTCTCCGGGCTCAGCTACGAAGAAATCGCAGCCCGCGGAGGCGGAATCCTTAACTCATCCGACCTCCTTCACAATACATCCGAAGACGAGCTGTTCCGCCAGAGCATGGTCCGTGTGAACGAAGTGATGGCAAAAGGCACTGGCTGCATAGAGATAAAAAGCGGTTACGGACTGAATCCCGAAGACGAACTCAAGATGCTCCGCGTAATTAAGCGGATAAAGGAAAGTGTTACGGCTGTTGTGCGCAGCACCTTCCTGGGAGCCCATGCCATCGGCAGGAATTATACCCACGATGGCTATGTACAGGCCGTTATCGACATGATGCCTAAGGCTGCGGAATATGCCGATTTCGTGGACGTTTTCTGCGACAAGGGATTCTTCACCGTGGAAGACACCGCGCGCATCCTGGAGGCCGGAAAACGCTGCGGGCTGCGACCGAAGATTCACGCAAACGAACTTGCAGTGAGCGGCGGAGTGCAGGTGGGAGTGGAATACGGAACTCTATCAGTGGACCATCTGGAACAGACAACGGATGCAGAGATCGAGGCTCTGTTGGGAAGTTCCACCATGCCCACCATGCTCCCGGGCTCCTCCTTCTTCCTCGGACTCCCCTACGGCCGGGCAAAGGCTTTTGTGGATGCCGGGCTGGGCGTGGCGCTGGCTTCGGACTACAACCCGGGATCTTCCCCCTGCGGCGACATGCGCTTCGTGATGGCCCAGGGCTGCATAAAGATGAGGCTCACTCCTGTTCAGGCGTTCAACGCCGTTACGCTGAACGCGGCCTATGCCATGGGGACGGGCGATATCTGCGGTTCCGTTACCAGGGGAAAACTCGCAAACCTTATCCTCACTCTGCCCGGCTGGGACCTCACAAAGATCTGCTACATGTACCAGACGCCGTTTATCAGGCAGATTTGGTACGGTGGTAATACTTTTATGCCGGAAAAGGGTTAATTATTTATCTTTAGCTTGTTTTTTCTGCCTTCTCAGGCTTTTTGTACGTATCTGGTTGCACCACGCTCCCGGAGATTCGTCCATTACCAGCTTGAATGCCATATTGAAGGTAACGGTGGTGTGGAAACCGGACAGATTGGCCAGGTCCATAACCCTCAGGCGGTGGTTCTTCTTGAACAGTTCCATTGCATACATTACCCTGTAGCAGTTCACATAGTTCCTGAAGTTGCGCCCCGAACATACATTTATCGTCTGTGAAAGGTATAGTTTATTGGTGAACAGTGCATTCGCCAGGTCTTCCAGCGAAAAGGAATCCACAAGAAAGGGCTTTCTCAGTTCCATATACCGGCAGCACCGAAGGTACAGTTCCCTGTCGGAGGCCTTCACGGAATCCGGCACCTTTTTAAATGCAGGCTTTTTCACCGGAGTGGCAATGGCCTCCGGCTTGATATCCTTTGCCTTCATGCGAGCAGGACGGGAAACCATTACCGATGTCACCAGTCCGGTGGCTAGAAGTGCGATACATAATGACAAAATGATGACTGTGGTCATGAGCTTGGTGTTATTATCCGGCATAAAAGTATATAAAAAGCCCGGAATACTCTGTATGAGCAATCCGGGCAGGATGCAGAAATTTATGTTTTTTATCTAAATTTATGTTTCTTTTTAATGTTTTTTATCATTGATTAATTTTTTGAACTGCCCTTTATGGCGTCAAAACCCTTTCCATAGACCCCGTTCACCGAAGAAACGGAGAGGAAAGCATTGGGGTCGATCTGCTTCACGTAGCGGAGGAGAAGGTTAAGGTCCGTCTTCCTCGTTACCACCATAAGCACATCAGTTGCCTTCTTGGTGTACCAGCCGCGGCCGTTCAGGACGGTAACTCCGCGGTGCAGATTTCCGCTGATTGCCTCCGCAATCTCATCGCTGTGCTGCGAGAGTATGAAAAGCTGCACGCTCTGCTTGGAACCGGAGATGTACATATCCAGCACATAGCTGTTCACCGTAACCAGCAAAAGACCATACACCACGGTTGTTATCTTCTCTGCAAAAGGCATTACGTGGGTGATGGGATTGCCTTCCGCATCCAGGAGCGCAGCGCCCGTAACAGGATCGGTTTCGGTAACGAACGAAGGAACCAGCAGCGAAGAGGCTATGATTACGAAATCCAGATACAGGATCACCTTGCCGGGAGACACGTTGCGATACTTCGTGTAGATTATGGCAATGATGTCGGTACCTCCGGTGGAGCCGCCGTTGGAAATGGACATACCTATGCCGATGCCTGCCATGATGCCGCCCATGAGGGTGGACATCAGCTTTCCGTTCTGGATTGCCAGCGAGTTGATGATGGTGTCCGGAATGAGAGAAGGCTCAAGCCTGAGCGCGACCGAGGCCAGTATGATGGCGTAGATTGTCTTTGCCCCGAATCCCATTCCTATTATAAGCATTGCCGCCGCAACCAGGATGCCGTTGATGATGAAATAGGTGTAACCCATCTGGACCACTCCCTTGGTGGCATACTGGATCATGGAGCTGATACCGGACACTCCCCCGCCGATCAGGTTGTTGGGCATGAGGAATATGGACCATGCGGTAACGTAGATGAGGATACCGAGCGTGACAAGAAGCCACTCCTTCACGGAAACCCAGACGTTCTGTTTTGTAAGAGGCATAGGCTTTATTTCTTAAGTACAACGTTTACGATCCTTCCGGGAACCACGATCACCTTGGCAACGCTCATGTCGCCCACGTATTTGGGCGTGAGCTCGTGGCTGAGCACCTGCGCCTCTATCTCCGCAGGGCTCAGCGAAGCGGAAACCTCCATGGTGAAACGCATCTTGCCGTTGAACGACACGGGATACTTCACGCTGTCGTCCACGGTATATTTGGGATTGTATTCCGGGAATGCGGCATCCACAACGGATGTTTCGTGCCCCAGCTGGTGCCAGAGTTCCTCCGCGATATGGGGAGCGAAGGGAGAGAGCAGAATCACCAGAGGCTCCAGGATTGCGCGCTTGGAGCAGTTCCCAAGTTCGTTCAGTGCAATCATGAATGCCGATATGGTGGTATTGTAGGAGAAGCTCTCGATATCCTCCTGCTCCTTGGCGATTAGTTTGTGAAGGGCCTTGAGCTCCGCCGCCGTGGGCTCGTCGCCGGTAACAAGCCATTTCTCGCGGTCCCAGAACAGCCTCCAGAACTTTTTCAGGAAGCGGTTCACCCCGTCTATACCCTTTGTGTCCCAGGGCTTTGCCTGCTCGATGGGGCCCAGGAACATCTCATAGAGACGGAGGGTATCCGCGCCGTATGTGTCGCAGATCTTGTCCGGATTCACAACGTTGTACATGCTCTTGGACATCTTCTCGATGGCCCAGCCGCAGATGTACTCGCCGTTTTCAAGGACGAACTCCGCATCCTTGTAGTCCGGCCTCCAGGCGCGGAAGGCCTCGATGTCCAGGCGGTCGTTGTACACGATGTTCACGTCCACATGCACGGGAATGGTCTCGTACTGGTCCCTGAGGCCGGCGGAAACGAACTTGTTTGTGCCGGGGATAAGATATACGAAGTTGGAGCGGCCCTGTATCATGCCCTGGTTTATGAGCTTGCGGAAAGGCTCGTCCTCCACCACATATCCAAGGTCGAAGAGGAACTTGTTCCAGAAGCGGCTGTAGATGAGGTGGCCGGTGGCATGCTCGGTGCCGCCGATGTAAAGGTCCACGTTGCGCCAGTACTCATCGGCCTCCCTGCTCACCAGAGCATCATTGTTGTGAGGGTCCATGTAGCGGAGGTAATATGCGCTGGAACCGGCAAACCCTGGCATCGTGGAAACTTCCAGCGGATATCCGTCGTAGGTCCAGTCCTTTGCGCGTGCAAGCGGCGGCTGGCCGTCTTCGGTAGGTTTGTACTGGTCGATTTCGGGAAGAGTGAGCGGCAGCGCCTCCATGGGAAGGGGCGTCGCAATTCCGTCCTTGTAGCAGATGGGGAAAGGCTCGCCCCAGTAGCGCTGACGGGAGAAAATGGCGTCGCGGATGCGGAAATTCACCTTCCTGCGGCCGATTCCGTGGGATTCCACATAGTCGATGGCGGCAGGGATGGCCTCTTTCACGGTCTTGCCGTTCAGGAAGCCGGAATTCATCATAATGCCCTCTTTTGCGTCGAAGCTCTCTTCGGACACATCGGCTCCCTCGATAAGCGGGATGATGGGAAGGTTGAACTTGCGGGCAAAGGCATAGTCGCGGCTGTCGTGGGCCGGAACCGCCATGATGGCGCCCGTGCCGTAACCTGCCAGCACATACTCGGAAATCCACACCGGAACTTCTTCCCCGGTGAGCGGATTCACCGCATAGGAGCCGGAGAACACGCCGGTGACAGCCTTTGCGGCCATCCGCTCGCGCTCGGTTTTCTTCCGCACCTGCTCCAGATAGGCCTCCACATCGGCCTTCTGCGATGCCGATGTGAGCTTTTCCACCCACTCGCTTTCGGGCGAGAGAACCATGAAGGTCACGCCGAACACGGTATCGGCCCTGGTGGTGAAGATGGTGATATCGTGGGAGACGCCGTCACAGGTGACCTTGAACACCATCTCCGCGCCTTCGCTGCGGCCAATCCAGTTGCGCTGCATTTCCTTCAGGGAATCGGTCCAGTCTATGCGGTCCAGGCCGTCCAGGAGGCGCTGTGCATAGGCCGATACCCGGAGCTGCCACTGGGTCATCTTCTTCTGGAAGACGGGATACCCGCCGCGCTCCGAGTAGCCGTCCTTCACCTCGTCATTGGCCAGGACGGTTCCCAGGGCAGGGCACCAGTTCACGGTGCTTTCGCCCTGATAGGCAATGCGGTACTGCATGAGCACATCGGCCTTCTGCTTCTTGTCCATGGCCTTCCACTCACTGGCAGAGAAGGGCTTCACATCGCCGCATGCTGCATTCACGGCGGCGGAACCGCCTTCCCCGAATGCGGCTTCCAGTTCCTCTATGGGACGTGCTTTCTGGAGGGAATTGTCGTACCAGCTTCCGAACATCTTCAGGAAGGCCCATTGGGTCCACTTGTAATAGTCCGGATTGCAGGTGCGCACCTCGCGGTCCCAGTCGTAGGAGAAGCCCAGGCGGTCCAGCTGGCTGCGGTAACGCGCCACGTTGTCCGTGGTTGTCTTCTCAGGATGCTGGCCGGTCTGGATGGCATACTGCTCGGCGGGAAGGCCGAAGGCGTCGTAGCCCATCGGATGCAGTACGTTGAAGCCCTTCAGGCGCTTGTAGCGCGAGAAGATGTCGCTTGCAATATAGCCAAGGGGGTGCCCTACGTGAAGGCCCGCACCTGAGGGATACGGGAACATGTCCAGCACATAGTACTTCGGCCTTGAAGGGTCCACTTCTGCCTTGTAGGTCTTGTTGGCTGCCCACCAGGCCTGCCACCTTTTCTCAATCTCCAGAAAATTGTAATCCATATATAATTAGTTTATTTTTATTCCGTTAACCCCGAAAGAGCCGTCGCCCCTGCGGGTGAGCCTGAATTCCACGGTAACCGACATCGCCACCCTGGCCTTCTTTCCGCGATGCTTTCCGGGCTTCCACCTGGGAGAGGCTTCTATCACGCGAAGGGCCTCCGCATCAAGGCTTTCGTGCACGCTGCGGCTAACCCTGGCATCCGTGACATTGCCCTTTTCATCTATTATGAAATCCACAACCACGCGGCCCTGGATGCCGTTCTGAACGGCGTAGGAAGGATATCGCAGATACTCGTACACCCATTTTTCCATGAAGGTCCTGGGATCGTAGCTGTTCATGAAAGCAGGCTTGATGTCGCAGTCGAAGAACGACACGGTGCGGGGAGGAAGCTCCGCCGGAGCGCTTGCCCCGGGCCTGAACGAAGGAGCCTGGGCGCCGCTCAGGTTCACCGTGAAGTTGAAGATGTATTCCAGCATCCTCTCCATGGCTTCGTAGTCCAGAAGGTCCATGCTGTCCCTTGCCGAATCGTGCTCCGGATATCGTCCTGTCGTGAACAGGACCGAAGGAATCTCTGCCGCATAGAAGGCCCTGTGGTCCCCTGAATAGGGCTCTTCCCCGGTGAGCTTTGCCTGCAGGGGAAGAAGTTCGCTTTCCATCTTCCGCACAAGGGCGTTCATATCGGCATTGGATGAAGTGTATGCCAGAAGGTCGTGCGAGGCCACGCCTATCATGTCCAGATTGATCATTGCGTCTATCAGAGGAACATCCCCGAACGCCCTGTTCAGGAAATACCAGGAACCGGCCAGGGATTCAGAGCTTGCACCGAAGCCCACAAGGAGCACCGAACGCCGGAGCGTGAGTGCATTGGTGGTGAGCATCCTGGCAAGTTCCAGCAGCATCGCCATTCCGGAAGCGTTTCCAACCGCCCCGGGATAAATCCTGGGCACATAGTCTCCGTCCAGAAGATAGGTGTCGGTTCCCAGACCGTCCATCCTTGCGCCAATCACGATGTAGCGCTTGTTCAGAGCGGGATCAGCCCCCTGGACGAAGCCCACCACATTTCCGGAATGGAGGGTATCGGCCCCTTCCTTCGAAATGCCGAAGACCTCACGCGGAAGCACGTCCACGCCATAGGAGCGGAGCACTTCCTCCATATAGCCGGCTGCCATCTCCTCTCCCTCGCTTCCGGCTTTGCGTCCTTCCATCTGGGCCGATGTAAGCTCTTCCACGTGGGCCTTCAGTGCGCGGACGCAGTCGCTGTCGTAGAATCCGGTGTACGGATTGCCCCCGGCATACTGCGCATTTGCGCAAAGGGTGCCGGCCAGAACAAGGAGAAGGGATATCAGCAGTTTCTTCATACTTTTCAGTGTTTTTCCAGTATCCAGCTGCCTTGTGAGCACACTCCCTTGCGTATGAGTTCCTGCATCATACGTTTGGTTTCCGCGGCTGTAACTGCACCTTCTATGCCCACGCCCTTCTTGCCGAAGCGGAAATTGAAGACTTCCACCTTGTACCCGTCGGCCTCCAGCATGCGCTTTTTCTTTTCCGCATTCTTTGGCTCCGAGAAGGTTCCCACTATTATGAAATTGCGTATTTCCACCGGCGCAACTGCCTGAGCCTGGACGGCCTTGAGTGAATCCTCAACGGCCTGAGCCACGCGGCGGGCGGAATCCAGCCTTGCCTGATGCTGAGCCTGCTCCTCTGCCTCTCTCACGGCAACAGCCGCTTCAAGCTGGGCAGAGGTGGGCCTTCCCGCCACTTTCCTCAGGAAATCGCAACCCGTGGCGGCCATTCCCGCAAGGATGATGGCGGCCACTGAAACAGAGATATTTATTTTCATTCCCATAAGCTACAAATTTAACTCATTTTATGCGGGCTGCAAAAAAAATGTGCTTATCTTTGCACTATGAGAGTATTCAAATCCACGCTGGCAGTGCTTTCACTCCTTGTTTCCTGCCAGGCATTCGCCCAAACGCTTCCGCCCCGCCCGGTTCCGGAGATATCCTGGTGGAAGAAAGTGGACATGCAATGGCCATCGCCAAGGACCGACACCCTCACCCTCTTCATCATAGGTGACATAATGAGCCATCAGGCCCAGATAAACAGCGCCCTCAGAAACGGAACCCCGGACTATTCCACCTTCCTGTACCATCTGAGGAAGGAGATAGCATCGGCCGATGTCGCCATAGGCAATATGGAATACACTCTTGCAGGGCCGCCATACAGCGGGTATCCCTGCTTCTGCGCCCCGGACCAGTACACCTACTATCTGCAGGACCTTGGATTCGACGTACTTCTCACGGCCAACAACCACATCCTGGACAAAGGCTACAAAGGCCTGGAACGCACTTTCCGCATAATGGACTCGCTCCAGGGCGTTCAGTACACGGGCATTTCGCGCAGTGAGGCTGAAGACAGGGACAAGTATCCGCTGCTTGTGAAAGCGGGAGAGATCACCATCGCCATAATCAATTTCACCTACAACACCAACAACCGCCCCACCAGGCAGTGGCCCAAGGTGAACATGATTGACAGGGAGGATATCCTTGCCGCAATCAACAGGGCCAAGGCTGCGGAAGCGGACCTAATCCTGGCCTTCCCGCACTGGGGCATCGAGTACAGGTTCAGGCACAACGACAGCCAGGAGAGCCTTGCGCGCTTTATGGTGGAAAACGGCGTGGACGCCGTCATCGGCGGGCATCCACACTTCGTGCAGGACATGCAGTGGATGGGAGACGTCCCGGTGATCTATTCACTTGGCGATGCCGTCTCAAACATGGACAGGCCATATTCAAGGGTGGGCCTAGCAGTAACCCTGAAGATAGCCCTGGAATCCGGCAAGAAGCCCAGAATCCTGTCCCCTTCCTATGAATTCATATGGAACTCCAGGCCGGGCGAAGTTGAAGAATCCTTCAGCGCACTTCCCATCAGCAGATTCCTGGACCCTTCCCTCTGGCAAAGGAAGGATGCATATAAAATAATGAAAGAAGCCTACGAAACAACGCGTAAAGAAAGCGGCATATATGAAAAAGACTCTTAAACTGGAAGCCGTGGACCCCGTAGAGATATATGGTCCCGGCAATAGATTCCTGATTGAATTCTGCTCACATTTTCCCAAGCTCAAGGTAACGGCAAGAGGCGATGAACTTATCCTGGAGGGCCGTGAAAGCGACATTTCGGAGTTCAATATCCGCTTTGGCGAACTTCTGGAGCGAAGGCTGCACAAGCGCAACCTCTCCTCCTACGACGTGGAAGACATCTTCGATTCCGACAGTTCCCCCAGGGAATTCCGCATAGACGGCAGCGCCGTGATAGTTCACGGCACCGACGGCAAGCCCATCCGTGCCCGCAACCATACCCAGGAAGAAATGGTACAGGCCTATTTCGACAACGACCTCCTTTTCGCCGTGGGCCCTGCCGGAACCGGCAAGACCTACATCGCCATAGCCCTTGCCGTACGCGCGCTGAAAAACCGCGAAATCAAGCGCATAATCCTCACCCGCCCCGCAGTGGAGGCAGGTGAACGCCTCGGCTTCCTGCCCGGGGACCTGAAAGAGAAACTGGACCCGTACCTGCAGCCCCTATACGATGCGCTGGAAGACATGATTCCATCCCGCAAGCTCCAGGAATTCATGGCCGACGGTACCATTCAGATCGCCCCCCTTGCCTATATGAGGGGCCGCACACTGGACCGCGCCTGCGTAATTCTGGACGAAGCCCAGAACACCAACATCACACAGTTGAAGATGTTCCTCACCCGCATGGGTTCAAGCGCCAAGTTCATCGTTACCGGCGACGCCACCCAGATAGACCTTCCCCGCCGCTCGGATTCCGGCCTCCTGAAGGGAATAAACCTTCTTGAAGGCATCAAGGGCATTGCCACCATCCGCTTCGGCAACAAGGACATCGTGCGCCATCCGCTGGTCACGAAAATAGTAAAAGCCTTCGACAGCAGTGCTGACGAAGGCTCATCTGACGCGGAGGATTAAAACTCCCGCTTACTTTGCAAGTGCTTCCTCTACCTGCTTGTAGAGCTCGTTGTACTTGGGATCGTCGTTACGCAGGGAGAAGTACATCTGCTTCAGGTGCTCCAGTGCGGAAACGCGGATGTCGTTGTACTGGGCATTGCCTTCCGACACCTTGACAGCCTTCTCGAAGGGCTCCAGACCGGTCTTCAGCACCTGGTGCATCTGGTCGATGAGGGCGTCGTACTTGCGATACTCGTTGTAGGGCAGGTCGTTGGCCTCTGCCTGCAGGGCAAGCGCCTTGTTGAACCAGTACAGGCCTTCGCTGTACAGGCCGATGGGATCCTTGGAATCCATATCCTGGATGTGACGGTATGCGGCAAGGGCTTCCTCTTCTTCACCAAGCTTGGCAAGAAGGTCTCCCTGAACCACATAGAGGGAAGTGTTGTCAGGCATCTTGGCCTTTGCAGCCTCAAGCCTTTCAAGGATCAGGTGAGGATCCACGTTCAGCTTCAGGTAGATGTTGATCAGGTTGGCAAGGATGGCGGTGTTGTCCGGATAGAGGTCGAAGCCGTCTTCCAGATACTTGCGGGCCACGGTGCTGTCTCTCTGCTCAAGGGCGATTTCCGCGAGGTTCGAATAGGCGTTTCCTTCTGCGGCATAACCTGCAGCAAGGGATTCCAGATAGAGCTTCTGGGCCCTGTTGATATCGTCACCCTTCTGGGCTGCAACGCCTGCATTGAACAGGGCGTCTTCCATGGGTTCCGCGCAGGGAGCGGTGCGGCTCACCATACCGGCCATTGCGAAGAAAGCGGATGAACGGGAATAGTCGCCAAGATAGTAGGCGGTGAGAGCATCGTCATAGTAGTTCTTGGAAATACGTGCAAATGCTTCTGCAATGGCTTTTTTGTTCTTGTGCTTGGCATCCACCTCATAAGCCTTGACATAGGCATTGTAGGCCTCCAGAAGGGCGTCGCCGTCGAAGGAAGGTTTGGTAACCTCGATCATTGCAATGCCGCCGGTTGCAGGGTCGAAATAGAGGTTCTTGCGCTCGTACACTTTCTTCTTGTACTGTACGCCGTTCACCTCTACCATTTCCTCGGAGAGGGGCTTGTCATTGCCCATGGTCAGGAGAAGGTCCTGCTCGCCCATGCCGGGAAGCACATTGGCGGTGGGATTGCTGTATGCAGCCTCGTAGGCCTTTGCAAGTTTAATCCAGGTTGCAGGCTTTGCAGCCTTCTTTGGATTCTCGGTTGCAGCCTTGGCCTTGTCGATAGCCTTGTTGATGGCAGCGTCGCTTTTTACCTGTGCGCTTGCAGAGAATGCTGCAATGAGCACTACGGCAAGGGAAAGGAAAAACTTTTTCATAATTCTGATGTATTAAGTGTTACTGATTATTCTCCTGCGGTTCCGCAGTGTCCTGTGCGACTGCCGGAGTGGACTCCTCTTCGTCGCTGTGGTTCACCACTGATACCGCCGCAATGGCGTCCCCATCCTTGATGTTGATGAGCTTCACGCCCTGGGTAGCACGTCCGGCCACGCGTATGGTGGCAACGGGCATCCGGATTGTCATTCCCGACTTGCAGATGATCATCAGGTCGTCCTGGTCGGTGACATTCTTTATTGCAACGAGCTTTCCGGTCTTCTCCGTGATATTCAGTGTCTTAACGCCCTTGGCGCCACGGGCTGTCTGCCGGTATTCCATAGGGTCTGAGCGCTTTCCGAAACCATTTTCAGATACCACCAGAACCTGTCTCTGGGCAGCGTCTTCGGCTTCCGGATCCTGGCTCACGACTCCTACCACATAGTCCCCTTCATCAAGATTGATGCCACGCACGCCGGTGGAGGTTCTGCCCAGCGGCCTTGCCTCCGTTTCGTCGAAGCGCACGCACCGGCCTCCGTTGGCTGCAATCATGATGTTGCAGCGGCCGTTGGTGAGGATGGCTTCCAGTAGTTCGTCGTCTTCGCGGATGTTGATGGCGTTCACGCCGTTGGTGCGGGGACGGGAATAGGCTTCCACGGAAGTCTTCTTCACGATGCCCTGGCGGGTTACCATCATTATATAATTGTTGTTGATGAAGTCTTCGTCCTTGAGGGTTCTCACGTTCACATAGGCCTTCACTTTGTCGTCCGGCTCTATCATGAGGATATTCTGGATGGCGCGGCCCTTGGAAGCGCGGTTGCCTTCCGGAATCTCATACACCTTGAGCCAGTAGCAGCGGCCCTTCTGGGTGAACAGAAGCAGGGTAGAGTGGTTGTTGGCAATGTAGATGTGCTCTATGAAGTCTTCGTCCCTGGTGGCGCTTCCCTTCATTCCGGTGCCGCCGCGGTTCTGGGTGCGGAACTCGGTGAGAGGGGTGCGCTTGATATAGCCGAGATGGGAGATGGTGATCACCTGGTCTTCATCCGAATAGAAGTCTTCGGGGTTGAATTCGTCTTCGGAGAAGGTTATTTCCGTGCGGCGGGGATCCCCGTAGCGGGCCTTCAGGTCCATGGTCTCTTCCTTCACTATGCCAAGCTGCTCTTCCACGGAAGCGAGGATCTGCTGGCAGCGCTCGATGAACTTCATGAGTTCGTCGTATTCCGCCTGCAGTTTCTCCCTTTCCAGACTTACCAGCTGACGGAGCCTCATTTCCACGATGGCAGCTGCCTGAACTTCGGTGAAGTCGTAGCGCTGGACCAGCATCTGCTTGGCCTCGTCTATGCTCTTGGATTCGTAACGGATGATGTGCACGATCTCGTCGATGAGGTCCATGGCCTTCAGCAGACCGGCCAGGATGTGCGCCCTCTTCTGGGCCTTGTCCAGTTCAAAGCGGGTGCGGCGCACCACAACCTCGTGCCTGAACTCCACGAAGTTCTGGATGATCTCCTTCAGGCTGAGGGTGCGGGGACGGCCCTTCACAAGAGCCACGTTATTGAACGAGAATGAGCTCTGGAGCGGAGTGTACTTGAACAGCATGTTCAGCACCACGCCGGAGTTCACGCCCTGCTTGAGCCTGATCACCACGCGGATACCTTCACGCGAGCTTTCGTCGTTGATATAGGAGATGCCCTCTATCTTCTTGTCTTCCGCCATCTGGGCGATCTTCTCTATCATCTCCCTCTTGTTCACCATGTATGGGATTTCGGTGACCACGATGGTCTCGCGGCCCTTTTCGTCCACCTCGATATCAGTCTTGGAGCGGATCACTACCCTTCCGCGGCCGGTTTCATAGGCCTCCTTGATGCCGCTGCGACCCATTACGATGCCTCCTGTGGGGAAGTCAGGGCCTTTGATGTACTGCATCAGTTCGTCCGTGGTGATTTCAGGATTGTCGATGTATGCGCAGATTGCGTCGCAGCACTCTCCCAGGTTGTGGGGAGCCATGTTGGTGGCCATACCCACGGCAATGCCGGCGGCACCGTTCAGCAGAAGAAGCGGAGCCTTGGTGGGGAGAACGGTAGGTTCTTCCAGGGTATCGTCGAAATTGAAGGTCATGTTCACGGTTTCCTTGTCCAGATCCGCCAGAACATCCTCCGACATCTTTTCAAGCTTTGCCTCCGTATAACGCATTGCAGCGGGTGAGTCGCCGTCCATGGAGCCGAAGTTACCCTGGCCCCATACAAGCGGATATCGCTGGTTCCACCACTGGCCCAGACGCACCATTGCATCGTACACGCTGGAGTCTCCGTGAGGATGATACTTACCCATCACGTCACCCACGATACGGGCGCTCTTCTTTGTCTGGCCGCTGTAGCGCACGCCCATTTCATTCATTCCGAACAGCACACGGCGCTGAACGGGCTTGAGGCCGTCGCGCGCATCCGGCAGCGCCCTGGAGACGATAACCGACATTGAATAGTCGATGTATGCCGAGCGCATTTCATGGTCAATCTCCACCGGCTGAATGAAGCCGGTGGGCTGTTCTTCCAACAGATTCTTCTCTTCGTTGTTATCCATATTTCAGACTAAATTCTCTTGTATGCCATAAGCATACAAAGTTAATCAAAAAATATGGAAAAAAAAAGCCGATTATTCATCGGCTAAGTGTGAAGGCCAGGGATTTTCTGAAAAACCTGACATTTCAACCATCTGGGCATGCGCTTCGTCGCGAAGCCGCTCCACTTCCTCCTTTTTTCTGGAGGATTTGTCGATTAGGATCGGATGCCCCACGTGGATGGTCATACATGGAAGATTCTTCGGCCCGAAAAGCCTGTACAGGCCCTTCCTTTCACGATATGTGATGGTGAATGGGATAACGGGGATGTCGTATTTCCACGCCATTGCAAAAGCACCCCTCTTGAACGGGCGTATGTGCGGATACCAGTTCCAGCGCACCGCCTCCGGGAAGATGAGCATCCAGTCTCCGCGGCGGTGATACTCGTCGAACGCCTCGTTGAAAGCGCGCAGGCCGCCGGGGGTTTCCGGTACGGGAATTCCGCCCACGTACTTCATGAACCAGCCCATCTTGCCGTTGAAGTGCTTCGCGAACATGGGAATGCGGAGCACGGGACGCAGGGTGGCCTGATAGACGCACAGGGCGTCGAAGACATACACATGGTTGCACACGCACATGGCACCGCCCTTCAGCTGCTTTTTATAGCCTCTGAGCTTTTTCCTTCCCTCCACCTTCAGGCCGAAGTGGACGTGGTTCCAGAAATCGGCCGCAATCCACTGCACAAACCAGCCAAGGAAACGGTTCCACCTATACTTGAATGAGTTATCCAGGTACGGGTATGTTTCGTCAAACTGGTACTTGCCTTTGGAGGAGTCTTCCACTTCCACCTTCAGAAGCCGCTGGAAAGGGTCTGAAGGATACTCCATCCCCATATCGGGGACATACGGCTTATTTTGCGCCTGCATCAGTGTTTCTTGATATTGGAAAACTTCATTTCAGTGCTCACTCCCCCGAATTCCTCCAGGGTCATGGAGGTGAGCACGCCATCGGCCCTGTAATCCAGGACAATGCGGGAATAGCCCCTTGCAGCCTGGCGGCGGGCAGTGATGGTTACGCTTTTCGCTCCGCCCTGTCTGGGCTTGATCACGAGATCCGCATCGTTGTCCTTCGCCACTGTTTCAACGTCGCCGCTGATGCAGTTCAGAAGGGTGTTGCGCTGATTGCGCATCTGGGCGTTCTTGGATGTGTCCACATCGGCGGCGGTGCCGTTGATGTCCGAGCGGATGAAAGGTCCGTCAATTATCATGTAGTCGCCGTCCGGTGACGTGTACAGCATTGAAAGCTGGTCCGGGGCGGTATATGAGAAATTGCCTTTTGAAACTATTGTACGGCCGGAAGCCTTGATGGTTTTGGTCTGGGTGAACTGTCCCTCGAATGTCTGTGCCCAGGCAGCGGCTGTGACTGCGAGGGCGGCTATGAATGTTAGAATCTTACGCATAAACTTTCTTGAATGCAAAAAACATACCGTTACTTGAGGCTCACCACTATACGGTCTTTCTCCAGGCCCACCTTCAGAGTGTGCACCTCTTCCTCCTTGCCTTCTTTCGCCGACATTATCCTGTCCGTGATGATGAATTCCGACACGGGGTCTTCGATGTATCTTGTAACGGCCCTCTTCAGGGGACGGGCACCGTAGGCGGGGTCGTAGCCGGCATCGGCAACGAAACGCTTGGCGCTGGGAGTTATCGTGAGCCTGTATCCGGCCTCCAGGGCGCGGACACGGACGTCGCGGAGCTCTATGTCTATGATGGATTCAATGTCTTGGCGGGTGAGGGAGCGGAAATACACCAGTTCGTCCACGCGGTTGATGAATTCCGGCGGGAATGCCTTGCGGACTGCCTTTTCGATTATGGCCTGACGGTCTGCCAGCACATTCTTTCCGGCGGTTGCGAAGCCTATTCCGCTGCCGAATTCGGCCACTTCGCGGCTGCCCACGTTGGATGTCATTATAACAATGGTGTTCTTGAAGTCCACCGTGCGGCCGTTGGAATCCGTAAGGCGGCCTTCGTCCATCACCTGCAGGAGCAGGTTGAAAATGTCTGGATGGGCCTTTTCAATTTCGTCCAGGAGCACCACGCAGTAGGGCTTGCGGCGCACCCTTTCGCTAAGCTGTCCACCCTCTTCGTATCCCACGTATCCGGGAGGCGCTCCAATCAGGCGGGAGACGCTGTGCTTCTCCATGTATTCGCTCATGTCGATGCGGACGATATTGTCTTCCGTGTCGAAGAGATATTCCGCCAGGGAGCGGGCCAGACGCGTTTTACCCACGCCGGTGGGGCCAAGGAAGAGGAATGTGCCGATGGGCCTGTGCGGGTCCTTGAGGCCGGCCCTGCCCCTGCGGATTGCACGGGCAACGGTTTCAACGGCCTGGTCCTGGCCGATGATGCGGCCTTCCAGACGGCGTTTCATCTTCACAAGGCGGTGTCCCTCGCTTTCAGCGACCTTGTTCACGGGGATGCCGGTCTGCTTGGAAATGACGGTGGCGATATCGTCCTCCGTTACCACGGGAGGCATGCCGGGATCCGCCGTGGAGCGGAGCCTTACCATTGAACCGGCTTCGTCCAGGGCGTCGATTGCCTTGTCCGGGAGGGAACGGTCGGAGATGTAGCGGTCCGTAAGGCGGACTGCGGCTTCAACAGCTTCCGGAGTGTATGTGATGTGATGGAATTTCTCGTAATGGGGCTGCAGGTTCTTGAGGATGATCACCGACTGTTTTACGTCGGTGGGTTCCACCATGACCTTCTGGAAACGGCGGTCCAGGGCACCGTCTTTCTCCACTATCTTGGTGAATTCGTCCATTGTGGTTGCGCCTATGCACTGGATTTCTCCGCGTGCCAGGGCGGGTTTGAGCATATTGGCGGCATCCAGGCTGCCGGATGCGCCGCCTGCTCCCACTATGGTGTGGATCTCGTCTATGAACAGGACGATGTCAGGATTCTCCTTGGCTTCTTCCAGGATAGTCTTGATGCGCTTTTCAAAATCGCCCCTGTATTTGGTGCCGGCCACAACCGAAGCTATGTCCAGCGAGAGGATGCGCTTCTTGGCTATTACCGGAGAAATGTCGCCGGATGCGATCTTGAGGGCGATTCCTTCCACGATGGCCGATTTTCCCACGCCGGGTTCTCCAAGCAGCATGGGGTTGTTCTTCTTGCGGCGGCCAAGGATCTCCACGACGCGGGCGATTTCGTTTTCGCGGCCCACCACAGGGTCCAACTTGCCCTCACGGGCGGCGCGTGTGATATCATAGGCAAACTCCTCTATGTTCAGGGCGTCTTCACGGTCGGCCTCCATAAGGCCCTCCGCAGGCTGTTCCTCTTCCTCGTCGTCATCGTCCTGGGCGGGGCGCAGAAGCCCTTCATCCTCGAAATACGCGAGCATGCGGCCATAGTCGATGCCGTTGGAGCGGAGGAAAACCTGGCCGTAGCTGTCCGTGGTGCGGCAGAGCGCAAGCATCAGATGCTGGGGGCCGGCCGCATCGCTCTTCATCCTGGAGGCTTCCATCACGGTGATGCTCAGGACGTTCTGGGCCTGGCGGGAGAAGTTGATATTGTCTATCTGTTCGTACGGGATGCTCTCCCCTGTCTGTATCCTTGAGTCGATGTAGGCCTTAAGGTTGGAGGGCTCCACGCCAAGGGCGTGGATGGCCTTGAACGCGCAGTTTTCCTCGTGGCGGATGATGCCTAGCAGCAGATGGTCCGGACCTATTCCATAGCTTCCGGTGCGCATCGCCTCTTCCCTTGCATATTTGATGATGCCGTTAAGTTCGTCTGATACCTGTAATTGCATATCGCGAGTTTAAAGAAAAAATTACAAAATCGGGGCTGTGTCGTCCTTGACAAGCCTGAAATCCATTCCGGCAAGCACGGAGCCGGCACCGTCGGTATCCGGTCTGTCCCCCACCACAACGCATTCGGAAGGCTGCACGCCCAGCTTGTTTGCAATGAAAAGGAAAGGTGTCTTGCAGGGCTTGAGGCCGCCCACCGAGGGGGCGTCCACGATAAGATCGGCCCAGGAGAGGTCGAAGCCTATGGCCTGGAGCTTTTCATTCACAAAGCCATAGTCGGAAAGAATAGCCACTTTGACTCCTCTTGCACGCAGGTCTTCCATCACAGGCTTCACCCAGGGACGGATATGGTAGTGCTTCTTCAGGAGCCTTACGGTGTCCGGCATATAGGTTCCGAAGTACCAGTCCTTGGAAACACCGCCGCTGAAGAAGGCGCCATAGAACTCTTCCTCTGTAGAAAAAGCCTTTCCCCTCAGGTTGTTGCGGATCTTCCGCTCACGAGCGAGCATGCCCAGCCGTCCCCTGAACAGTTCAGTGAAGATGAGCCTGGGAATGAGTCCCGTGCGGGCATAGAGGGTTCCGTCAAGGTCGAATATTACTGCTTTCACCCCGTACCCTGCTAAAGAGTTGACATGCGGTCCACGCAAAGTTCCACGAGCTTGCGGATTGCGGGTTTATAGTCCGGATTGGAGCTTTGAAGATAGCGGTTGGCAATTGCGCAGCAAACGGTTACGGCGTTGTGGCCAAGCTGTGCGGCGAATCCCGCCAGAGGGGAACTCTCCATCTCGAAGTTGGTGATGCGGAAATCCTCCTCCCCTATCTTGAAGCGGAAGCTTTCAATGTCTTCCAGCATATTGGGCATTGCCAGAGGCATGCGCACTACCCTTCCCTGGGGACCGTAAAAACCGGGGGCCGATATGGTTACGCCCTTCACGGTTGCGTCCTTCAGGAGACCGATCATCTTGGGGCTTGCCTTCACGAAATAGGGTGAAGGAAGGTTTTTGTCCCAGTTCATGTGCTTTTTGAAAGCCTCTTCCACTTCCGGAACGGTTACCTTTTCCCTGTTGCCATACCAGTTCATAACTCCGTCGAAACCCACCGACATATGCGACAGGATATACGAGCCAAGGGGAATATCGGCATGGAGGGCACCGGATGTGCCGATGCGGAGGATATTCAGGGCTCTGTGCTCCGGCTTCACCTCGCGGGTTTTGAAATCAACGTTTGCGAGGGCATCCAGTTCTGTCATCACAATGTCGATATTGTCCGGGCCGATTCCGTGGGAAAGCGCCGTAATGCGCTTGCCGTTGCGTTTTCCGGTGACGGAAACGAATTCGCGGGAAGCGTGGCGGAACTCGATGTCCGTGAGGTATTCCGCTATCATGTCCACGCGGCCGGGATCTCCCACAAGTATCACATTATCGGCAAGTTCCTCCGGTTTCAGGTGGATGTGGAATACGGAACCGTCGCCGTTTATGATGAGTTCGGATTCAGGGATTCTCATAGTTTTATCCTGTTTTTTAGTCAAAAAACAAATATAGCATTTTTCAGGTACATTTCCTATCTTTGCAAAAATTTTTGAACTATGTGGCAAAGAATCCAGACTCTGTATCTAGCTATATCGGCAGCGCTTATCACCGTACTTCTGCTGGGAACGGCCTATGTTCCCGTGGGTGAAGGGGATCCTGTTCCCTACATCAGGCTCCAGAGCCCCTGGTTCGGCATTCTGCTGGGCATCATCGCCCTTATGATACTCGTTGCGCTCATCTCCTTCAAGGTGAGGATACTCCAGATGAGACTTAGCATGCTCAGCGCCCTGGTGGCCCTTGGCGCGCAGGGCTGGCTTGCCTTCCTCTATTTCACAATGGACGGAGTGGCATTCAAATGGACGGTGATCTTCCCCTTCGTGATATTCATATCAAATATCCTGGCAGCAAGGGGTTGCTACCAGGATCAGCTGATGGTGGAAGCGGCAACGCGTATCCGCGATTCCCGCCGCAAAAGGCGCCGTTAGCCTTCGTATTTGCGGAAAGCCACGCAGGCGTCGTGTCCGCCGAATCCCAGAGAATCTGAAATCCCTATGGTGAGCGGTGCCTTCACCGCCACGTTGGGAGTGTAGTCAAGGTCGCACTCCGGATCCGGCGTGTCCAGATGGATGGTGGGAGGACAGATGCCGTCGCGAAGGGCCATGATCGTGGCAATTGCCTCCGCGGCTCCTGCAGCTCCGAACATATGGCCGGTCATACTCTTGGTGGAAGAGATGTGGGCTTTGTAGGCATAGTCGCCAAGAGCCACTTTGTATGCAAGGGTTTCGGCCGCATCGTTAAGTCTGGTACCGGTTCCGTGGGCATTGATGTAAAGGACATCCCTGGAGGGGTCGAAGCCGCCTTCCTGAAGTGCCAGTTCAATTGCACGGGCCTGGGTGGTGCCGTCCGGACGGGGTGCCGTTGCGTGATAGGCATCGCAGGTGTTGCCATAGCCCACCATTTCGGCAAGGATATTGGCTCCGCGCGCAAGGGCGTGGTCCAGGGATTCCAGGACCAGTGCGCCTGCACCGTCGCCTATCACGAAACCCTGACGGTTTGCATTGAAGGGAAGCGACGCGTAATCGGGGTCCGTTGCGGGAGAAAGGGCCTTAGCGTTTGCAAATCCGGCAACGCCCAGAGGAATTGAGGCGTGCTCGCTGCCTCCGGCGATGATGGCATCGGCATAACCGTGACGGATGGCCCTGTAGGCCTCTCCTATGCAGTGGGACGATGTTGCGCAGGCCGTTACGATGTCCAGGCAGGGGCCCTTCGCATAGTTGCGGATTGCAACGTGTCCTGCGGCTATGTTGGAAATCATCGTGGGGATGAAAAGGGGCGAAATCCACCTTCCGGAAGGGTCCTCGATCATCTTCACGGTCTCGCGGTACTGGATTTCGAATCCGCCGATTCCGCTGCCCACATACACTCCAAGGCGGAACGGGTCTATATTCTGGTCTTCACCCTCCCGGGAATGCAGGCCGCTCATTTCCATAGCCTCCTTGGCCGCGGCAATCGCGAACAGGGTGAAGTTGTCCTGCTTGCGCACGAAAGCCTTCTCCATGCCGTAGGATTCGGCATCGAAGTCCTTCACCTTTCCGGCGATGGTAACATTCACATCCTTGAATTCCTCCACGTGCACGATGCCGTTCACACCTGCCTTGAGGTTGTTCCAGTAAGTATTAAGGTCTTTTCCAACGGATGAGATAATTCCCATCCCGGTAATCACTACTCGTTTAGGTTCCATATCATTCATGTGTTTCGAAGCGCTTTGCGGCCATCTCCTCCCACTTCGTCCCGGGACGTCCGTAATTGGCATACGGATAGATGGAGATGCCTCCGCGGGGCGTAAAGAGCCCCGTCACTTCGATATATTTGGGATCCATCAGGGAGATGAGATCCTTCATTATAGTATTAACGCAGTCTTCGTGGAAATCACCGTGGTTGCGGAAGCTGAAAAGATACAGCTTGAGGCTCTTGGATTCCACCATCTTCACGTCAGGCACGTAACTTATGCGTATCTCCGCAAAGTCAGGCTGGCCGGTAATGGGGCACAGGGTGGTGAACTCCGGGCAATTGAACCTTACCCAGTAGTCGTTTTCCCTGTGCAGATTCTCGAAGGTCTCCAGGACCGACGGGTCGTAATCCTGACTGTAGGCCACCTTCTTTCCAAGGTTTTTCAGTCCTTCTTCCTTTCTTGCCATGGCTTATTCTCCTGCTTCTTTCAGGCGCTCTGCGTTTTCTGCGATCTGCAGCTGGTCTATGCACTCCTGGATATCGCCGTCCATGAACACGGGGAGGTTGTACATGCTCCAGCCAATGCGGTGGTCCGTAACGCGGCCCTGAGGGTAATTGTATGTGCGGATCTTGGCGCTGCGGTCTCCGGTGGAAACCATGGTCTTGCGCTTTGCCGCAATGCTGTCCAGATACTTCTGGTGCTCCATGTTATAAACGCGGGAACGAAGCTCTTCCATGGCCCTGTCCAGGTTCTTCAGCTGGGAGCGCTCTTCCTGGCACTGGACAACGATTCCGGTGGGGATATGGGTAAGGCGCACCGCCGAATAGGTGGTGTTCACGCCCTGGCCGCCAGGACCTGATGCACAGAAAAGGTCCTTGCGGATATCGGCAGGATTCAGTTCTATGTCGAATTCGCCGGCCTCCGGGAACACGGCCACGGATGCTGCCGATGTCTGGATACGGCCCTGGGTTTCCGTCTGGGGAACCCTCTGAACGCGGTGTACGCCGGATTCGTATTTCATCACTCCATACACGCCGTCGGTGGAAGAAGAGAGCTTGAACACTATCTGCTTGTATCCGCCGGATGTGCCGGGAGCCTGGTCGCAGATTTCAAGCTTCCAGCCCCTGTTTTCCGCAAAGTGCTGATACATGCGGAAAAGGTCTCCGGCAAAAATTGCGGCTTCGTCGCCGCCGGTGCCGCCTCGGATTTCCACCATGGCGTTCTTGCCGTCGTCCGGATCCGCCGGAATGAGGAGGAGTTTGATGTTCTGCTCCATCTCCGGCAGGCGGGGTTCGATATCGGCAATCTCTTCACGGGCCATCTCTTTCAGGTCCTCGTCTTTCTCGTTCATGAGGATGTCCTTGGCCTGGTTGTACTCGTCAAGCATGCGCTTGTAGTCCAGACCGGCCTGGATGATGGGCTGCAACTGCTTGTAGTCCTTGTTCAGCTGTACGAATTTCTTCATGTCCGCAATGACCTCGGGGTCTGCGAGCGATGCTTCCAGCTGTTTGTATTTGTCCTGAAGGCTCAGAACTTTCTCCAGGAGCGTATTATCTGCCATAATAATCCGATTTAAGGGCGCAAAGTTACGCATTTTTTTCGGTATAGCCAAAAGCGGCCGGTTCCACTCCGGACCGGCCGCTTGAAAAGTAGGGGTTCAGCTTTTTTATCTCTGGCCCCTCAGTTTCGTATGGGAGGAACTGTGGATATAGGGAGTGGTACTGTCTCCGCTCCTTACGCCCACATAACCGTTGATGGTGAAGTCGATTTCGCTTCCTTCAACATCGAAGACTCCTTCATAGGAGTTTCTCCAGCCCTGTGTGCTGGGTTTCCAACGCAGCTGGAAGTGCATGTCGGGATCCGCATACTCTCCCATGCCAAGAGGGAGGTCAAACATCTCCTTGCTCCATACATTCTTGTGCTCCACCCACCTGTTATAGCCGGAAATGCATCCTGAAGCGGGGTCCAGATACACCTTATTGCCGTTGGCGTCCAACTTGTAGACTTTATAGTCGATCCTTAGCTTGATTTCGCCGCCGGCCACATGGGAGCAGTTGTTCCTGAATGTAACGGGAACCTGACGAAGGGCAAGGGAATAATCGTAAGTGGTGTAACTGCCAAGAGTTGAGCGGTGGCAAATCTGCTGTGAGCCGATATAGGTGGTCACATAAGACATATTCACGCCCTGATTGATCTTGCTCATGGTCAAGGAATTGTCTCCAAGAGATGCGATAACGCTTGCAACAGTGCCTGCATCCTGGATGAGTCCCACGCCGAATGCGGGATCTCCGCCACGGATATATACAGACTTGCTGGATTCCTTGCTGTTTGAAGAACTTGTGATATCGCTTGTTGCGGAAACGCCGGAATATGAGCCGGACGCCTTCACGTTCAGTTTGAAGTCTTTGGAACGGAACTCCTTCAGCACATACAGACGGCGGCCATAGCTCATCTGGCTGACGAACACCATAGGAGTGTAACGATTGTCCGCGAACACGCGCTTGATATCATCCACAGTTACACTGTCGGCAAACAGATAAGACCAGTCGTTGTTATGAGGCTGGACAACCACATTGTAATAAATCTGCGAAAAGTCGTCGATGTGGGTAATGGATGAAGATGTGGACGTGGTGGACATCGAAGCGCTGAACTGGGCGGCAAATTTCACATCGACACCGGCCTTGATGGCGAACTCTTCAGTGCTGGAATAATCGCCTGTCACGCTCTTGATCCTGGCGGGCTGCCTATAGCCGCTGTCGTAAAGCTGACGGACGAGCGTGGCAACAGCTTCCTGAATCTTGCCATATTGGATAGGGACATTCTCGACGATGAATGTATTGCCACCGGTGTCGATGTCCAGCATTACGTCAACGGTTCCTCTTGCAAGACCGGCAACGGGCCTGGGGGTTCCGTCGGCAAGGCCCTGGTCTGCCCAGAGCAGAAGGCCGGGAAATATCGAATTGTTGTCTTCGATGAAAAATGATGCATCATCCTTTCCTCCGGGCCCCAGGTTGGTTGTATGGGGAGTGAGCACAAACAGGTCCTGGCCCTGCTGGATATAAGGCACTTTGGCGCCATAGACGCTGCGGGTGAGAGATGTACCGTCGTCATAGGTGGACATTACCCCGGAAAGATAATCGTTGATTGCCTTTCTTCTGGCGGCATCTGTGTTATTCGTGCCGGTAAAAACGTCGGGAGCAACACCGCTTCTGTGTCTTGATCCGCTGATTGTTGTGGTTGTAGAGTTACGGCCCCCCCGGGTTGATCCTCTTGTTGGCCTCTGCGAGTAGACGGGAACTGCCATCAGGATGACGGCCGCGATTAACAAAACCTTTTTCATATAATAAACAATTATTGGTTATTGCTCTTATGTATGAAACAAAAATAGAGTCTAAAAGCCAAAAAAGCAAGTTTTTACCGAAAAAAGTAGCTATATTTGGGCTTATGATGCATACTAAACAGGAAAAACTGAAGGCTTTCGAGCGCCTTCTGGACATAATGGACAAGCTGCGGGAACAGTGCCCGTGGAACGCCGCACAGACTTTCGATTCAATCCGCAGGCTCACCGAAGAAGAGGTCTATGAGCTCAGCGACACCATAATGGAGGGCGACCGCAAAGGAACGGCCAAGGAGATCGGGGACCTTCTGTACCACATGGTGTTCTATGCCCGAATGGGCCAGGAAGAAGGCGCCTTCGACATTGCCGACAGCATAAACACCGTCTGCGACAAGATGGTTTTCCGCCACCCGCACGTATTCGGTCCCGAGGCCGGGAAGCAGACATCGGCAAAGGAGATTGCCGACACCTGGGAGCTCGTGAAGGCCAAGGAAAAAGGCGGGAACAAGAGGGTTATGTCCGGCATTCCCAAGTCCATGCCGGCCCTTCTGAAGGCCCTTTCCATGCAGGAAAAGGCCCGCGGCTGCGGCTTCGACTGGGAGAAGAAGGAGGACGTGTGGGACAAAGTCCAGGAAGAATGCTCAGAAGTGTCAGAGGCCGTTTCCTCGGCCGATCCTTCCCGAGTGGAAATGGAGTTCGGGGACCTTCTCTTCAGCATAATCAACGCTGCCCGCCTCTACGGCGTGGACCCCGAAAGCGCCCTTAACCGCAGCTCGGAAAAATTCCGCCGCCGCTTCACCTACCTGGAAGAAAAAACAATCCGCGAAGGCCGCCTCCTTTCGGAGATGACCCTCGCTCAAATGGATGCCATCTGGGACGAAGCCAAGGCAAAAGGGCTGTAGGATAAAAGACCCCTATTTCAGCAGATTACCAAGGATGGACCGGGTGAGAGTGCTGGTGGCGCTCTTGGTGGCGCGGTTTATCATCTTCTCACCGGTAGAGGTCTTGGAATTCTTTTTCTTGCCGGTAACCTTGGCGGTTACGGAATCCGCAACGGATGCTGCTGCGACGCCGGTAACGGCGGTGAGGACGGCCTTGAGCACCTTGGAGCCGATGCCCTTGCCCTTTTTCTTCTCCTCTTCCTTCTTCTGCTTCTCCTCTTCCCTCTTCTTCTTTTCAGCTTCCTTGGCCTCTGCGGCAGCGGCCTTTTCGGCGGCGGCTTCCTCTTCCATCTGAGCCTTCAGGGCCTCTGCCTCCTCGGTAGCTTTCGTGATAAGTTCATAGGCGCTCTCGCGGTCCACGGGATTGTCGTACCTGCCGAACAGACGGCTGCGGTGGATGATATCCGAGCGCTCGCCCTCCGAGATGGCGCCGATCTGGCTTAGCGGGAACAGGATCTTTGCACGCTCCACCACGCGGGGAGTGCCTTTCTCGTCCAGAAGGCTCACAAGGGCCTCGCCGGTTTCAAGCTCAAGAAGGGTGTCATAAGTATTGAAAGCAGGATTTGCGCGGAAGGTTTCCGCCGCTACCTTAACCGCCTTCTGGTCCTTGGGAGTGTAGGCGCGAAGGGCGTGCTGGACGCGGTTGCCAAGCTGTCCCAGGATGCTTTCGGGAATGTCAGTGGGGCTCTGGGTGATGAAGTAGATACCCACGCCCTTGGAACGGATGAGGCGGATCACCTGCTCAATCTTGTCGGTGAGAGCCTTAGATGTGCCTTCGAACAGCATATGGGCCTCGTCGAAGAAGAACACCAGTTTGGGAAGGTCCATGTCGCCAACCTCCGGGAGGGTGGCATAGAGCTCACTAAGAAGCCACAGCAGGAAGGTGGAATAGAGCTTGGGCTGGAGCATGAGTTTGTCGGCCGCCAGCACGTTCATTATGCCCTTTCCGTATTCGCACTGGAGAAGGTCGTAGATGTCGAAGTCCGGCTCCCCGAAGAACTTGTCACCGCCCTGGTTTTCCAGCTGCAGGAGGGCCCTCTGGATTGCACCCACCGATGCCGATGTCACGTTTCCATAGGTCTCCGTGTACTCCTGGGCGTTCTTTGCAACGAAATTGAGCATGGCGCGAAGGTCCTTCAGGTCTATGAGGAGAAGTCCGTTGTCATCGGCCACCTTGAACACGATGTTCAGCACGCCGGTCTGGGTCTCATTGAGCTCCAGCAGACGGCCCAGCATGTCCGGCCCCATTCGGGAGATGGTGCTGCGCATGGGATGTCCCTGCTCTCCGTAAACGTCGAAAAAGCGCACGGGGCAGCTCTGGAACTTGGGATTCTCTATTCCGAATTCCGGAAGGCGCTTCTCTATGAATCCGCTCAGGCGGCCTTCCTTGGAGATACCGCTGAGGTCCCCTTTCATATCGGCCATGAAACAGGGAACGCCTGCCTGGCTGAAGGTTTCCGCAAGCACCTGGAGGGTTACGGTTTTACCGGTACCGGTGGCACCGGCTATGAGTCCGTGGCGGTTTGCCATCTTGCCCACCATGGAGATGGGTCCGTTTGCGCTGTGGGCTACGTACAGCCCTCTTTCGTTGTCTAACATATGATTGATTTATTTTGTTTTAGTCTCTTTCCAAAGATAGAAAAGGAAATTGGATAGTACAAAGGTGACAAGGCCTATCCAAGGAGCAGTTTCCGCCTTTATGCCGAATCCTACCTTATCCACAAGGATGAATGTAACGCACACCGCAGTCATGAAAGCCGCGGGGATGAGGGTTATCATATACGAAAGGCCCTTCCGTTCGCGAGCAAGGAAGACGGTTATGGTCCAAAGCGCAAACGCTGAGAGAGTCTGGTTGGACCAGCCGAAATAGCGCCAGATCACGTTGAAGCCGTTTTCATCGGCAATGTTGTACCACAACAGGAAACCGGAGGCCACGAAAAGCGGGATGGCAATGAGAAGACGGTTGTGTATGGGCTTCTGGTTCAGGTGCAGGGCATCTGCGATTATAAGACGGGCACTGCGGAAAGCGGTGTCGCCGGAGGTTATGGGAGCGGCAACCACGCCCAGGATGGCAAGTATGCCGCCCAGAAGGCCAAGCCATGCCCACGAAACACCGGACACTACCTGAGGGGCCGATGCAGCCGTGGTGGAACCCACTTCCGCAGCACCGCCGCTGAAGAAGAACCATGAGCTCACGGCCGCCCAGATGAGGGCCACAAGGCCTTCCGTGATCATGGCGCCGTAAAACACCGGCCTTCCCATCTTTTCGTTTTTCATACAACGGGCCATAAGGGGGCTCTGGGTTGCGTGGAAGCCGGAAATAGCTCCGCAGGCTATGGTGATGAACAGACAGGGGAAGATGGGCTGCGAGCCTATCCCCGCTTTCTCGTTCCATCCGCCGAGTCCGTCCCAGAATTCCGGGATGGAAGGCCATTTCACAAACAGGCACACCATGAGCGCGGCTGCCATGAAAAGGAGGGCGAAAGCGAAAACCGGGTAAATCTTACCTATTATTTTATCTATAGGAAGGAGTGTTGCCACCACATAGTAGGCGAAGATTATCAGCGCCCACACGATGATGGGGATATTCGAGCAGAAGCCTGGCATTCCGTGAAGGATGATGGCGGGGCTGTACACGAAAACGGTGCCCACCATTGCCATAAGGAAGACGGTGAACACGAGAAGAACGCTTTTCGTTCCTTTGCCAAGGTACTTGCCCACCAGTTCGGGAAGTCCGGCACCTCCGTTGCGCATGGAGAGCATTCCGGTCAGATAGTCGTGCACCGCACCTGCGAAAATGCAGCCCAGCACTATCCAGAGGAAACTTGACGGGCCGAATTTCGCACCCATTATGGCGCCGAAGATGGGCCCTGTTCCGGCTATGTTCAGGAATTGGATCATGAACACCTTCCACGACGGCATGGCAATGAAATCCACACCGTCGGCCTTCTCGATCGCAGGAGTCACCCTTTTGGGATCCGGCTTGAAGACCTTTTCCACTATTGCGCCGTACACGAAGTAGCCAAGTACCAGCGCCACGATACTTATAAGGAAAGAGAACATTACTCGAAAAATGAAAAATGTACGCGCCCGTAGCAGCGTTCCTTAACAAAACGGGGATGCCCCGTGAAACTGTGCTCACCGCCGTGCTCCAGGATGAAGTAGCAGCCGGGGTGGAGTATATCATGGGAAAACACCAGGTCCGGTATTCCTTCCAGGCCTTCCAAGGCGTAGGGAGGATCTGCAAAAACAAGGTCGAACTTTTCACGGCAGATAGGGAGGAAGTCAAAGACATTGTCCCTTACCATAGTGACATTCTCAAGCCCAAGTCTTGTAGCCTCCGTCTTTATGAAAGAGGCGTTCTCCCTGGCCATTTCAACGCAGTACACGCGCGAGGCGCCGCGGGAGGCGAACTCAAAAGCAATGGAGCCGGTGCCGCCGAAAAGGTCCAGGACCTTGAGATTCTGGAATTCGTATTCATTGTCCAGGATATTGAACAGGCCTTCCTTTGCAAAGTCCGTGGTTGGACGGGCCTTGTAGCCGGCAGGAGGCAGAATGACCTTGCCTCTGAACTTTCCTCCGATAATCCTCATATCTTCACCACTGCCTTGAAATAGTGGTACAGGGACAGCTCTTCATCCTCCGTCATGGGAGTTTTGACGCTTATGCAGGTTACCTCCGGATTAAGCTGGAACTGCTGCATGGCAAGGAAAAGGAAGTACTGTGCCGTTGTGAAATCGGGAGCGGCGAACACATTGGCAAGAAGGAGATTCCTTCCCTGTGCTATCACAAGGGACAGGCATCCGTTTTCCCAGGCAAGGTGTACCTTGTTGTATTCCTTGTCTTTGTCCAGCGAGACCAGAAGATGATAAAGCTGCGGCAGGTCTTCCTTGCGTGAGGCGGAATACAGAAGCACGGAGTCCCACTGGGGCAGTTCCGCGCTGAACACTTTGTCTTCTTTCTGCAATGCACTTTGCGCGGAAAGAAGCTCGCGGGCCCTGTCCTTTGAGAAAAAGGCGCGGGGAACCAGGGCCTGCTTAAAAGAATATCCACTCAAGGATGCTTGAATGGATATTCCTGAATCTGACTGTTTCTCCCTGTCCATCGGCAGTATTACTCCCAGTTACCTGCGTTGTTGTTAGGAGCCGTGATGCTGCCCACCTGGAGGCCGGGATACTTGTTCTGATCCTCCCTTTCTGCGTCCAGATTGATGCGGAGCTGGTTGTCCATGCCCTTGAGAAGGTCCCTGTAAGGCATACGGGCTTCGAACAGTGGAACTTGGACGCCGGAAACCATCTTGATGGTGGATTCCATCTCCACTCTCTTACCACCGGAGAACGGGATGAATGCCAGAGAATCCGGAATGAAATCTTCCCTGCCGTTGAAGAGCGTGTCCTTCACGGGGATGGTGATCTTGGTGGAGAACACCAGGGGTTCGCCCTTGCGGTAGAGTTCCATGAGCTGCTCGTTGGTGATGTTGCGGTTCTTGCGCTTGATCTGAGCGGTGTTCGCAACTGCCAGGGAGTCGTCGTTCGAACCGATCTGCATGATGATTTCCATCTTGCCCTCTTTGTAGAAGGCGATGAGGGAATCCACATCAGAGGTGAAACGCTCGTTCACGCCCTTGAAAGCAACCTGGAGGGTGCGGATATCCTTAAGCCTCTGGATAGCCACCTGCTCCCTGTGAGCCTTTTCCTTGTTGAAGTTCACAGGCTGCATAACGCTGTCGTAGATAAGATACACCAGACCTACCGCCGCTGCAGCGAGGAGGATTTCGATGATAATTTTCAGTGCTTTGTTCATTATTGTAGTTAATTTATAATTATCCAAAGTTCCGACAAAGTTATAAATTTCATTTATCAAATGCAATATGCCGCATATAAAAAAATTAGTTGTAAATTTGCATCGAAAAAACAGAAACGTCACTTGCAACTGAGCCATGCAGACATAGAGCGGCTCTCCCGGCTGCTCAGAGGCGCCCGGAAGGTGGGAATAGTTTCCCATACCCATCCGGACGGGGATGCCGTGGGCTCTTCAGCCGCCCTCTGCGCCTTCCTTCAGGAGAGCCTTGGAAAGACGGATGTGAAGGTAGTCCTTCCGGATTCCCCTTCCGCCACCCTCCGCTTTCTGCTTCGCGGCGGAAGGACGATAATCGCTTCGGACAGTCCGGAAGAGGCCCGGGAGTGGCTTCTTTCATCGGATGTCCTGGTCCTTATCGACGCAAATCTACCCCGCCGCACCGAACAGTTGGAGAAATTCCTTGTGGAGAGCAAGGCCGAAAAGATCCTCATCGACCATCACGTGGGGCCGGACAGGGAAACCTTCGGCACGGTGTTTTCGGAGACGGAGATTTCATCGGCCTGCGAGCTGCTGTACTGGATACTGCTTGAAATGCCGGAAACCGGTGGTGAGGCTTCTTGCCTTCCCGCATCGGCAGCGACGGCGCTCATGGCAGGCATGACAACCGACACCAACAATTTCGCGAATTCCGTGTTCCCGTCAACGCTGCAGATGGCATCGGCCCTTCTTGCAGCCGGGGTGGACAGGGATTTCCTCCTGGACCGCATCTACAACTGCTACAGGGAGAACCGGGTAAGGGCGATGGGGTATCTCCAGAGCGAGCGCCTGCACATTACCCCTTCCGGCGCCGCTTTCATGGTGGCAACCCGCGACATTGTGGAGAGATTCGACATCCGCGAAGGCGAAACGGAAGGCCTTGTGAACGTGCCGCTCGCAATTGAAAAAGTTAAGATAAGCCTTTTCCTGAAGGAAGACGACGGATATTTCCGGGTGTCCATCCGCTCGAAGGAGGGATGGTCGGCAAGGAATCTGGCCCAGCTCCATTTCCACGGCGGCGGGCACGAAAAGGCATCGGGAGGAAGACTGTTCTTTCCCGAAGACATTGCCGGTCCCGGGGAGGCCGAAGCATTCCTGGAAAAGGTGTGCGAAGACTATTTGAAATGAGGAAAACCGCCATCATATCGCTTGCACTGGCCATTGTGGCGTGCGCCTGCACCAAGCAGTCGCAGGCCGCCTACGACAAGCAGGAAACGTTCATCGACTCTTTCGTGCAAACCCTGCTCAAGACCGACGAGAGCGCTTCCGTCGATTATCTGGACGGCGCGGTGAGGGTAACACTGAGCTCCTCAACATCCACCGAAAGCGACCCTGCCCTGGAAAAGGGAGGGACCGTTTCTTTCTATTACGGAGGATACGTGCTTCAGGCGGCGTCCCTGTCCAACGGGAACCTGTTCGCAACGAACTGGCAGGAGCTGGCGGAGGCCTCCGGGTGGAAGACCGTGGACGAAGAAATGTTCCAGACGGAAAGCGTTACCATAGGCGGCGGAGAACTGGTGAAAGGCCTTGAAAACGGCCTTGTGGGCGTGAGAAAGGGCGATGAATGCTTCATCCTGTTTTCCGGCAAATACGGTTGGGGGAAACACGCGAGGGGCACGGTTCCCGCAAGATCGGCAACGGCCTGGCACTTCCTCATCACGGACGTAAGCAACAATTGAGACAATGAGAACAAGACACATATACTTCGGACTTGCCGCAATCTGCATTCTGGCGGCATCCTGCGTGAAACAGGGAGAAACCGCGCCCAATGAGAGCCGGAAAGTGTATCTGGAATCCTGGATGCACGTGAACCACCCGGGCATCCAGCCCACTGGCTTGGGAATATACATCCTTGAAGACACTCCCGGAACCGGTGCCGAATGGACTCCCGGAAGCCGCTTCGTTTTCGTAGATTACACCGTGAGGAGCCTGGACGGAAGCATTTCCAGCACCAACAGCGAAAAGCTTTCCCGCCAGCTTGGAACCTACAACAAGGCTGCCAGCTATGAGCCCGTGACCTGGACGCTGGGCGAAGGCTACAGCTATGCCGGAGTGGACGAAATCCTTTCCGGGATGAAGGTGGGCGGCACCCGCACCGCCATCATACCCAGCTGGCTCCTTACCCAGAAGCGCTACCCGTCGGCCGACAAATACCTGGACGTGGAGGTGGATGCATCTCCGGCAGTCTATACCATAACCCTCAGAGACATGACCGCCGACCTGAAGAAATACAGTACCGACAGGCTCCACGAGTACGTCCGCACGAATCTGGATTCCGCCCTGGACAGCACCTACTACAACAATGAAGACGGAGACAGGATCGGATTCTACTTCCAGAGCACCAAGCAGCCCAGGCCGGACAGCACTTTCAAATCCGGGGATATCGGATATCTCTACTATGTGGGAAGGCGTCTGGACGGACAGGTGTTCGACACCAACATCGCGGACACTGCAAAGGTCTATGGCATTTATAATTCCAGCAACAGCTACACTCCCGCCAAGGTCACCTTTGACGACAATTATACCGACATAAAATTTGCCGGCTCCACTCCCATAACGGGTTTCCAGGCCGCAATGTTCAGGATGCACGCCTTCGAGGAAGCCACCACCGTTTTCTACTACGGACTCGGCTACGGCGGAACCACGCAGCCCCTGATCCCGGGCTACTCTTCCCTGAGGTTCGACCTTATCCTTGTTGAAAATCCCGACAAATAGTAGCAGGAGGGCACACAAGTGACAGGACAGGGAGTTCCCACCGAGCTTGGCGTAAAGCCCATAGGCGCGCTGCTCAGACAGTACGCAATTCCCGGAATCATCGCGATGACGGCTTCGTCGCTGTACAATATGGTGGACAGCATCTTCATCGGCCATATTCCCGGTTCCGGTCCGCTTGCCATATCAGGGCTTGCCGTCACGTTCCCGCTCATGAACATCTCCACTGCCTTCGGTACGCTTGTGGGCGTGGGTGCGGCAACGATGATTTCCGTGCTCCTGGGGCAGAAGAATTACAAGGTTGCCTCCAAGGTGCTTTCCAACGAAGTAACCCTGAACATTATCACGGGCATCCTTTTCACCCTGGTGAGTTTCATCTGGATGGATCCCATCCTGCGCTTTTTCGGGGCCAGCGACGCAACGCTCCCCTATGCCAGGAGCTACATGTACATCATCGCGGCCGGCAACGCCATAACCCACCTGTACTTCGGCCTGAACAGCGTTATCCGATCGTCGGGCAATCCAAAACTTGCCATGGGGCTCACCCTTTTCACGGTTACCACGAACGCCATCCTGGACCCCATATTCATCTACGTGCTGGGGCTTGGAATCCAGGGGGCAGCCATAGCCACCGTGCTTTGTCAGATCATGGCCCTTGCCTATACTCTTTACTATTTCCTGGACAGCAAGAAGTTCCTGTATCTTCCCCGTTCGCTGAAGATGTTCCGCGTGGACTGGAGGATAGCCAAGGACTCGCTTGCCATCGGCCTTGGGCCTTTCCTGATGAACCTGGCCGGATGCATAGTGGTGCTGTTCATCAACCAGCAGCTCGTGAAATGGGGAGGAGACCTTGCCCTTGGCGCATACGGAATCGTGAACCGGATAAGCTTCCTTTTCGTTATGATAGTGATGGGCTTCAACCAGGGAATGCAGCCCATAGCGGGGTATAATTACGGTGCCAGACAGTATGGCCGCGTGAGGGAAGTTTACCTCAAGACCATAATGTGGGGAACCATAGTCACAACCGTGGGATGGCTCATATCAGTGTTCCTTCCCGGCCCTGCAGCCAGCATATTCACATCGGACCCCACACTTCACGACCTTGCCGCAAAAGGCCTGCGCCAAATGAACCTGGTTTTCCCGATAGTGGGATTCCAGATGGTCACGACCAATCTTTTCCAGTGCCTCGGGATGGTGAAGAAGTCCATCTTCCTGAGCCTTTCCCGCCAGCTGCTGTTCCTTCTTCCCTGCATTTACATTCTTCCGGAAGTGCTGCACTCGGAGGCAGGTGTGTGGTACAGTTTCCCCATTTCCGACACTGTTTCTTCGATAATTACCGGCATAATGGCCATTGGCCTTATAAGAAAACTGGGACGCCTTAAAGACGGAGACGATCCGTCCATCCTTGGCGGCCAAATTTAACAGAGAGTCTATGAGTACGATAATCAACGTGGGCAGAAGCTTCGGAAGCGGAGGCGGCTTCGTGGCAAAGGCCATAGGAGAGAAACTGGGCATTCCGGTTTACGACAACGAACTCATTTCCAAAGTGGCCGAAGAGAGCGGCTACTCGAAGAGCCTCTTTTCCAAGGGAGAGGAGAAGCGCAGCCTGTTTTCAGTCTCAAGCTTCTTCGCTTCCGGCCGGCTGAGCTATTCCGACAGCGGATATGTGAACGACAACGTGATGTTCCGCATCCAGAGCGAAGTGATCCGCAGCATCGCGCTCAAGGGCGATGCCATCATCATCGGCCGCTGTGCCGACTATATCCTGCGGGACATGAAATGCCTGAATGTCTTTGTGTGCGCTCCCCTGGACTACCGCATCGGCAGGCTCGTGGAAAACGAAAAGATCAGCCAGGAGGAGGCCGAAAACCTTATCCGCCGGAAGGATCGCACGCGCGAGACATATTATAATTATTACACCTTCGGCGCGTGGGGCGTGGCATCCAACTACCACCTCTGCGTGGACAGCTCCATACTCGGTACGGAGGGTACGGCACAGTACATCATCGACTTTGGAAAGCGTGCGGGATACATTGATTAAGGCCAGCACCATTCTGGTGCTTCTCACCGCCGCCTGCGGCTTCACTTCCAGGTCGGACCGGGAAGACCTCCCGCCCGTCCATCTGAACGAGGTCCTCACCAACGAGATATCCTCTTTCCCGGAGCTCGCCCCGATGGATGCCGCCATCGACAGTTTCAGAACGGTGTGGAACCTCAAGGGGCTGAGTTTCGCCGTGATGCGCAACGACTCCCTCCTCTATGCGAAAGGATACGGATATGCCGATGCCGAAAACGGCGAGCCCATGACTCCGGGCACGACCCTTCGCCTTGCCTCAGTGTCCAAGCTGCTCACCGCCATTGCCATAATGAAGCTGTCGGAGGAAGGGCATTTCTCGCTTCAGAGCCCGGTGTTCGGGCCTTTCGGCGTGTTGAAAGGCTATGACGACGTTATCGTGGACGAGCGCCACTTCCTCATTACGGTTGAGCATCTTCTGAGGCACCAGGGCGGCCTTTATTACGGCCGCAACGACCCCATGTTCACCACCCCCGCCCATATGCGTTCCCTTGGCATAAGCACCCCTCCCACCCAGGACCAGATTGCGCGCCTGCTGCTATCCCGCAGGATGGAATTCGAGCCGGGCACCTATCAGCAGTATTCCAATTTCGGCTATATGCTGCTCGGGATGATAGTGGAGCAGGTGAGCGGGAAGCCCTATGCCCAGTACATGCAGGAAGACATTTTCGAGCCCAGCGGCTGCTTCGGCTTCACCATTGCCGGGAATTACCAGGCCGACCGCCATCCTGGCGAATCCAGATACTACCTTCAGCCGGATGCCGACCTTGTGCCCGAATACAACGGCAGCGGACGGTATGTGAACCGCTGCTACGGGGGAAGCGACATTAAGACCCTTGGCGGAGCAGGAGCATGGACGGGATCGGCCCCGGAACTTGCCAGGATCGTCGCCTGCATAGACAATCGCGGTCCCATAAAGGACATTTTGTCGGAAGAGAGCATTCTAAGGATGTCCCTGCAGGATGGAGAAGAAACCTATCCGCTTGGGTGGATGGACAGCCGCGACGGGGTTCTCTCCCGTACCGGCACGCTTTCAGGCACGTCGGCGCTGATAAGGCTCTATCCCGACGGCGAGTGCTGGATTATGATAAGCAATACTTCCTCGTGGAGGGGCTCCCATTTCACGAAGAATATCGGAGCTCTTTTTACAAAGCTCAGAAACCGTTTTTCAGGAAAAATGCCCGAAAGGGACCTCTTTACCTTACGCAGCGGAGAGTAAGGGCGAAGGAAGCTTTGTCTCCGCTCCCTTTCTGCACCTCAGTATCCTTTTCGTGGATGAAGACATAGTGTGCCTGATTCGTGTTGGAGGCGTTCTCATCGGCCGTCCAGAATGCGGCATAATCTCCGAAACCCTGGAATACGTTGCGGCTGGAACCGACCAGGCAATAGCCCGAAGGGATGGCCGCTATTCCGGTGGAGTTTGTGATCTTCACATCGGGCCAGAATTCCCACATCCTGCTTCCGGAAATGTACGCATCGGCCATAAGGTTGCCCGCATCCCGGCCAAGGGCGGCCCACTCCGTATAAGTGGGGAGCCTCCAGCCTGAAGGGCACGCGGAGGCAGCCTCCTCCCAGGTATAATAACGGCCTATGGGATAAGATGTTACTTCGCAGTCCATATAGGGGACTCCGGCGCCGGTATAGGCCAGATTGTTGCACATCCAGTCCAGTGAGCCAATCCTTTTATAGAAATATACGTTCTCCTTTGAATCGCGGGAATCCGTGATGGAGGCCAGGCCGTCTTCCACTCCGGTTCCGGAAACATACTGCCCAATGGCAGGGTCTATGACCTCGATGGTGGTGGTGTACACATCCGAGTAGTAACCATCTGCAAATGCGCCGCAAACCACGCTGTGAGTTCCCGTAGTGGAGAAAGAGACATTGTAGGAGATGTCCACCTTGCCGGTCATGGTCTCGGTTTTCACGGTATCCTTCTTTCCGGAATCCAGCTGCCAGTAATATCCCACTTCCTTGCCTTCGGGATGGACGACTTCCGCGGTTACGACGTTTTCTACCTGTCCTATGCGCATATAGGCCGGAGTCTGGAAGAAGACACCGCTTAGGCTGGGTTTCGTTTCTACTTTCTTGTCTTTCTTGCAGGAGAATGCCGCAGCGGCAAGAAGGACCAGGCATATGACTGCTATATTTCTTATCTTCATTTGCTTCAGATTCTTTTGCAGAATGCAAATATCGTTAAAAAAATCGTATTTTTGTGCAATTGTGCCAAAAATGAGATGAACAAGTACCTGCTTCCCCTTGCCCTCACGCTTCTTCTGGCGGCCTGCGGCCCCCGTGACAGGTATATCCAGATCCAGGGATATGCCCAGGGCGGAACTTACACCGTGAAACTGAACATGAAGGGAGTGAGCGTGCCCCAGGAAGAAATACGCGACAGCATCCAGGCCATTCTAACCTGCATAGACACAACCCTTTCCGGATACAACCGGGGTTCGCTGCTTTCCAGGCTGAACCGCGGGGAAAGGGTGGAGGCCACTCCGATGCTCAGGGAAATGTATTCCATCGCATACTCGTGGTACCTGGAATCGGAAGGGGCGCTGGATTTTGCCGCCGGTCCAATATATGACGCCTGGGGTTTCGGATTCAAGGAAGGGCGCTTCCCCACAGAGGACAGCGTGAAGCTTATCCTTTCCCGCTGCGGGATGAAGCATCTGCTGCCCCAGATGCCCCAGGGGGTCATCGACATTGCCGCCCTCCTCAGGGACCCGAACGAGAAAGACCTTGACATCTCGCTGAATTTCAACGCAATAGCTCAGGGGTACACCTCCGACAAAGTGGCCGCCTACCTCTACTCCCTGGGGGTCAAGGACATGCTCGTGGACATTGGCGAAATCTGGTGCGACGGCGTGAATCCGGCGGGGCAGAGCTGGTCCGTGGGCATAGACCGGCCATTCGACCGCCCCACGGACGGGACGGATTCCGCAGGCGGGGAACTGAGCGGAATATGGTCGTCGCAGGGCAAGGCCCTTGGGATAGTGACTTCTGGAAACTACCGCAAATACTATATCAGGGACGGACGCAAATACGCGCACACGGTGGACCCGCGAAGCGGGTATCCCGTTCAGCACCAGCTTCTCAGCGCCACCGTTGTGTCTTCTTCCAGTTCTGCCGATGCCGACGCCCTTGCAACCTTCTGCATGGTGATCGGCCCGGAAAAAGCCCGGGAACTCATACTTTCACTCGACGGCGTGGAGGGCTTCCTCGTGAGCGCCTCCGGAGACGGTATGGAGGAATGGTCTTCACCCGGATTCAGCCTCAGAGAGAACTGACGACTTCCAGCGAAAACACCAGCGCGGAACTCGCGGCATCGCATCCCTCACAGAGGAATGCGGGGCATATTCCCGCGGCCCACAGCACCAGGGTGCATATTCCCACGGCCATGAAAAGCGTAGTGAGGGGTATGGCGATGAGGTTGGTGAGCATGAAATGCACCGGGAAAGTGCCGAAGAGCCAGTAACACAGCGGAGCCGTGAAAATCTGGCAGGAGATGCTCAGGGCCGATGTCTTCCACAGATACCGCAGAGGGTCGGATTTTCCATACCCCGGATACCAGCCGTCCAGAACCGGGAACACCAGGGTGATGCCCGCAATGGCCAGATATGAAAGCTGGAATCCGACTGAAGAGATGGAGCCCGGGCTCAGCGCCAGCTGCACGAGGAGTGCCGTGCAAAGAGTCCTGGAAAGGCTTTGCGGGCGGCACAGAAGCTTTGCAGTCTCGCGAACGAGTATAAAAAGGAAGGCTCTCACGATCGAGGGGGACGCGCCGGTCATCAGAGTGAAGAAGAGAGAGCACCCTACCACCAGCGCATACCTCACCCTTTTCATCCCGGGACTCTTTCCCGCAAGTCCCGTAATCCTGTCCATTATCATATATATTATGCCCATATGGAGGCCGGAAAGGGCCAGAAGATGCGACGCTCCGGCCTTGCGGAAAACCGCGACTGTCTCCCTTGGCAGTTCCCGTCTGCTGCCTTGCAGGAACGCCTTCAGAAGCGCCCCGGTTATGCTTTTCCTGAAAGGGACAGTGTCCATGAAGCGTCCCAGGGACTCCCCCGCCCTTTGGATGGATGCAGGGATTTCCCCGCCTGCGCTGCCCGGAGAATGGATGCAGAATACGAAAAAACCGCAGAGCGCGAAAACTGCCGGAATAATGGCCGCTTTCCTCGATGCCAGGAAAGCCGAAAAGGCCAGCAGCGGGGCGCATATTCCTGAAAGTAAATATGCCCAGGGCCCTTCGGGACCCAGCACCGCACCGGCTACGACTCCGAAGGCAAAAAAAATGGAAGCATTTTCTATGCAAAGTAACTTGTTATGCTCCCACTTTTTTATTAAATTTGCATTTTGCCACACGTGGACTAATAAACTAAACTTAGCATATGATCATTCTAGTTATCAACTGCGGAAGCTCTTCCATCAAGTACCAGCTGCTGGACATGAAGAGCGACACCGTTTTCGATGTCATTGCAAAGGGCATCGCAGAAAAAATCGGCCTTCCCGCCGGCATCCTCCAATATGCACCTGCCGGTAAGGAAAAAATCGTGAAGGACATTCCCATCGCGGACCATAAAGTGGGCATGCAGCTCATCCTGGAGGCCCTTACCAATCCGGAAACCGGCGTTCTTGCTTCCCTGGAAGACATCGAGGCAGTGGGGCACCGCATCGTGCAGGGCGGAGATTTCTTCTCCGGCTCCGTCCTTGTTAATGACGACGTCATAGACAAGATTTCCTTCTGCTCGGACTTCGCCCCGCTGCACAATCCCGCACACCTTCTTGGCATCCGCGCAATGCAGGAGGTTCTCCCTACTGTGCCTCAGGTTGTTACCTTCGACACCGCCTTCCATCAGACGATGCCTTCCTATGCCTATATGTACGGCCTTCCGTACCAGTATTACGAGAAATTCCGCGTGCGTCGCTACGGCGCCCACGGCACCTCCCACCAGTTCGTTGCAGGCGAGGGTGCCAAACTCGCAGGCCTGGACATCAAGAGCTCCAAGATAATCACCTGCCACCTTGGCGCCGGAAGCAGCATCTGCGCAATCCTCAACGGAAAGTGCATAGACACTTCCATGGGCTTCACCCCGCTCGAGGGCATGATAATGGGTACGCGCGTTGGCAACATCGACGCAAATGCCGTTCTCTATCTGGAGAAGAAGCTCGGCGTGGATCCGGACGAGATGACAACCATACTCAACCGCAAATCCGGCTGGATGGGCCTTTCGGAGCAGACCTCCGATGCACGCGAGCTGGACGCACTTGCAAATGACGGCAATCCCAAGGCAAAGCTCTGCCTGAAGAAGTTCACATACGACATCATCAAGAACGTGGGTTCCTACATCGCCGCCCTGAACGGCGTGGACCTCATCGTGTTCACCGGCGGTATCGGAGAGCACAACAGCCGCCTGCGCAGGCGCGTTCTGGAGAACTTCTCCTATCTGGGCCTGAAGGTGGACTATGAAGCCAACACCGCATTCGGCGAAGACGCCATAATCACCACCGAGGATTCCGCCGTGAAGGCAGCTCTCATCTGCACCAACGAGGAACTGGTGATTGCACGCGACACTATGCATATCGTACTTGAAAATCAGGAATAAACTATGATCAAATCCTTTACCGACCTTGCCGCCTCCCTGAAGGAGCGTGGCATCTGCAAGAAAATGGTGGTAGCGTGGGGCGTGGACTCCCACACCATCGAAGCCGCTTCCCTCGCTTCCGACGAAGGTTACATCAAGGCAACCCTGGTGGGTGACAAAGACCTCATCGAGAAAGTTTGCCAGGAATGCGGAGTGGACGTTGCCAAGTTCGAGATCGTGGACGTGAAAGACGAGCTGAAGGCTGTTGCCGAGGCCGTGAGAATGGTTCACGACGGGGATGGCGACATCCTTATGAAGGGTCTCTGCTCCACGGATAAATTCCTCCGCGGAATCCTTAACAAGGAAACCGGACTTCTGCCTCCGAAGGGCCTCCTGAGCCACGTAGGCGTTATCGAGAGCCCCAACTATCACAAGCTCATGTTCATCACCGACATGGCCGTGATTCCCGCTCCGGACTTCCGCCAGAAGGTAAAGCTCGCAGGCTTCGTCACTTCCGTTGCACATTCCTTCGGCATCGAAAAGCCGAAGATCGCCTTCATCGCCGCTTCCGAGCAGATGCTGGACTCCATGCCCGCCTGCATGGAGGGTGCAATGCTTGCCAAGATGTGCGACCGCGGCCAGATCAAGGGCTGCATCGGCGACGGTCCCCTTGCACTTGACGTTGCCATTGACCAGGAAGCCGTTGCTATCAAGAAGCTCGTGAGCCCCGTTGCCGGCGATGCCGACTGCCTCCTGTTCCCCAACATCGAAAGCGCCAACGTGTTCTGGAAAACCAATTCCAAACTCGCGAACGGCTGCCGCCAGGCCGGCTTCCTCGTGGGCACCAAGGTTCCTTGCGTCCTTGCCTCCAGGGCCGACACCGTGGATGTGAAACTGAATTCCATCGCTTCCGCCGCAATTTTTGCAAAATAGCACGCTCATGGCGCGAAAATAAGCACGCCGCGGCGAAGAAAAAAATAAACGTTTCCGGATTTCGGAAACGTTTATTTTTCCTCTATTGCAAAAGAAAGGAATAATAATTAAATTTGCAGAAAGGGATTATTTTAGAATCATTCAAAACAACAGAACTATGAAAAAGAAATTCAGATGCCTCGTTTGCGGTTATGTCTATGAAGGCGAAAACCCGCCTGAGGAGTGCCCCGTGTGCCATGCCAAAGCCAAAGCTTTCAAGGAAGTGGTGGAAGAAGAAGGCAAATGGGCCTGCGAACATGAGCTTGGCGTTGCCAAGGGTGTGGACGCAGAAGTACTTGCCGGCCTCAGGGACCATTTCACCGGCGAATGCTCGGAAGTGGGAATGTACCTTGCCATGAGCCGCCAGGCGGAAAGGGAAGGCTATCCGGAGATTGCCGATGCCTTCAAGCGCTATGCCTATGAGGAAGCGGACCACGCCGCCCGCATTGCCGAAATGCTGGGAGAGGTAGTATGGGACACCAAGACCAACCTCAAGAAGCGCTACGAGGCGGAAGCCGGCGCCTGCGAAGGCAAGCTTGCAATAGCAACCCGCGCAAAGCAGCTCGGCTATGATGCAATCCACGATTCCATTCACGAAATGGCAAAGGACGAAGCCCGTCACGGCGCAGGATTCCTTGGCCTGTACAAGAGATTTTTCGAAAAGTAGGCTCGGGTGGAACCATTCCTTTCTCAAGTTGCATCGCACTATTACAAAGAGGGTATCGACGGTACCCTCTTTGTCTTCCCGAACCGGCGCAGCGCGTCGTTCTTCAGGAAGTACCTCTGTGCGCAGGTAACGGGCGCCCCGGTGCTTGCCCCGGGCATGCTCACCATAAACGACTTCTTCTATAAAGTTTACGGTGTGGCGGCCAGTCACCGCGTGCGCCTTCTGGTGGAATTGTACGAGGTGTATAAAAGCCTCTATTCCAAGGCGGAAAGCCTGGACGATTTCATCTTCTGGGGCAACACCCTCCTGCAGGACTTCGACGACGTGGACAAGTACCTGGTGAACGCCAGGGACCTTTTCGCCAACGTAGAAGACCTGAAGGCCATCCAGGACAGCTACAGCTATCTGAGCGAGGGGCAGCGCGCCGCCATCGACAATTTCCTCAGGCACTTCAGGGACGGAGGCGGAAGGCTCACGGTGAACATCGAAGGCGGGGAAAACGTGAAGTCACGCTTCCTGCAGATATGGAACATCCTCTATCCCCTTTACACCGGATTCAGGGATGCGCTCAGGCACAGAGGCCTTGCCTATGAAGGAATGGTGTACCGCGACCTTGCAGAAAAGATAAAAGGGGAAACTCCCCTTGCCGATATTCTGAAAGCCCGCTTCCCCGAAACCAGGAAGTTCGTGTTCGTGGGCCTCAACGCCCTGAACGAATGCGAAAAGGCGGTGCTGGGAAGGATGAGAAGCGCAGGCCTTGCCGAATTCGTATGGGACTGGGTGAGCCCCATGATAAAGCACCCGCTGAACAAATCGTCCTTCTTCATGAAGGACAACCTTGCCGCCTTCCCCCAGGCCTTTGAAGTGAAGGCCGATGACGGCAATCCCGAGATTCACGTCGTGAGCGTGCCCTCGGCCGTGGGCCAGGCCAAACTTCTGCCCGGAATACTGGAGCAGAGAACCCCCGGAGACCTTGTGGAAACCGCGGTGGTCCTTCCGGACGAAAGCCTGCTCTTCCCCGTTCTGAACACCGTTCCTCCGGAGGTTCAGGACATTAACGTAACCATGGGATGTCCGCTGAAAGGCGGCGGTATTTACACGCTTATCTCTGCCATTTCGGGGATGCAGCTTCACCTGAGGCCATATAAAGGCGGGCTGTGGTTCTATCACAGGGATGTGTGGGCCATATTCTCTTCAAGCGTATTCAAACGCCTTCTCACTCCTCAGGAGGAAGAAAAGGTAAAGGGCGTGAAAGAAGCCGCAAAATACTACATTCCGGAAGAAGAGCTCAAGGGCGGCCCGCTTATGGACCTGATTTTCACCCCCGTAGTGGAAGACCCGAAAGCCGCGGAGGCAAAGCAGATCCACGCCCTGCAGGAGTATCTCCGCCGGATAGTGAGTTTCATAGGCTGGAGCCTCAGGGACCACACCGACATGCTTCTGGAACTGGACTATGCCAAGAGCCTGAATATGGTTCTTAACGTTCTCTCCGGCATTGACCTGGAGGTGAAACCCTCCACGTGGCTGAGGCTTCTGGACCAGCTCCTGGACGGAGAGTCAGTTCCCTTCGAAGGGGAACCTCTTAAGGGACTGCAGATAATGGGGCCGCTTGAAACCAGGGCCCTGGATTTCAGAAACCTCGTTATAATGTCCTGCAACGAAGGCGTTTTTCCCAGAAAGAGCGTTTCGTCTTCGTTCATACCGCCGGAGCTCCGCAAAGGCTTCGGCCTGCCCACATACGTGTATCAGGACGCCGTGTGGGCCTACTATTTCTACCGCCTTCTCCAGCGTGCATCCAAGGTGTGGCTCATTTACGACAGCCGCACCGAAGGGCTCAGAAGCGGAGAGGAAAGCCGGTACATCAAACAGCTCAGGTACCATTTCGGAGTGCCCCTGATACGGGAATCCTCCTCCGGGGAAATGCATCCTGCCGACACCGCTCAGGATATTCCGAAAACGGAAGAGGACATTGCCAGGATTCGCGCAAAGGAGCTTTCGGCATCGGCCCTCAGGAACTACCTCAACTGCGAGGCGCGCTTCTATTACGCCACCGTGAAAGGCCTCAGGGCAGAAGACGAGGTGGAGGAATCGCTCACGGCCAGCATGCTTGGAAACGTTTTCCACAAGACAATGCAGGACCTCTATTCCGGGAGGGAACTCGTGAGCGGAGAGTATCTCAGTGCCACTCTTGCCGATTCCGCCCGCATCAAGGACCTTATCCGCACCCATATCATGGAAGAAATGCATTCCATAGAGGTGAGCGGAAGGAACCTTGTGGTGGAAGAAGTAATTGCCGACTATGTGAATGAGGCCCTGAAGCACGACATCGACCTCCTTGAAAAGGCCGGTTCGGAGGGCTTCCGCATCTACGGGCTTGAAAAGGAGATGCGCTACAGAGATTTCCACGGATTCAACTTCCACGGCTTTGTGGACAGGATAGATTCCTATATTCCGGGAGAGGTGAGGATTGTGGACTACAAGACCGGAAAGGTGGAAGACAAAGACCTGAACATCACCGACGAAAACGCTGCGCAGGTTGTGGAAAAGCTCTTCGGGGAATCCAACAACGGACGCCCGGAAATAGCCCTGCAGCTGTTCCTGTACGGCCTTTTCGCCTCCAGGGACCCGGAGATTAAGGGAAACAGGCTGGTGAATTCCATCTATGCCACAACCCGTCTGTTCTCCCAGCCGCTGGAAGAACGTCCGCAGAGTCCGGAATTCCTGAGGCTCACCAGCGAACGCCTCAGGGAAATGCTCCAGGGCATGGTGGACATCTCCCGTCCTTTCCACAGAACCAGGGAACAGGACACATGCAAATGGTGTGACTTCAACAATATCTGCGGCCGATGATCAAAGTTCTCAAAGCATCCGCCGGCAGCGGAAAGACATATACCCTTGCCCGCGAGTACATAAGGCTTCTCCTGAAAAACCGGGATGCTGCAGCCTACCGCCATATCCTTGCCGTAACCTTCACCAACAAGGCCACCGACGAGATGAAGCGCCGCATCCTGGACGAGCTGTACGTTCTCTCCACCACGCCGGCAAGTTCGCCGTATTATAAGGATTTTGTCGATGACAGGGAGCTCTGCAGCGGGGAGGAAGACCTTCGCAAGCGCTGCGCCCAGCAGCTCTACGGCATACTTCACGACTATTCCGCCTTCGCGGTATCCACCATCGACACGTTCTTCCAGCAGACCCTTCGCGCTTTTTCCCGCGAGATAGGCCAGTTCAGTTCCTATCAGGTGAACCTGGACAAAGAGGCCCTGGTGAATGAAAGCGTGGACCGCGTACTCAGTTCCCTCACCCCTGAAAACAAGGATCTTGTGGAATGGCTGGTTGGAGGTGTGCGGGACAATCTCCGCCGCAATTCCACATTCACGCTGGACTCCGGCCTTAAGGAAATAGCAAAGAGCCTGAGGTGCAACGACTACCTCCAGGCCGCGGAAAAGGACGGCGGGAACGAAGATGAGCAGTGGTCCAAAGACAATCTGGACAGCCAGAGGAAGACTCTGGAGAGTGTTATCTCAGATTTCGAGGAGAAGATGGTTCCCAATGCGGCGAAAGCGGTGCTGGAATGCCTTAAGGAGTGCGGAGTTGCCCCCGAAGACTCTAACAGGGGCTTCCTGAAGGCGCTCTACAATTACTCGGAAAAGGGCCCGGTGAAAAAGCCGCTTACCCCGGCATTCATAAGAAATGCATCCGACTCTTCACTGTGGTTCGCAAAGTCGAAAGACTCACTGCGCCTGAGCTGCGAAGGTATTCTTGACGGGCCCCTTAACGCTTTCCTTGCAGTATTCGACAAACCTTTCAAGGTGTATAACACTGCGAAAATCATCCTCGGGCAGCTTTACAGCCTTGGGGTTGCCGGAGAACTGAAAAAGGCCTTTACCGAGATTCAGCAGGAGAAGAATATGCTGTCCCTGGACGATTCGAATACAATCCTCAAGGGAATCATAGACGGGACGGACACTCCGTTCGTGTATGAAAAGACAGGCGTCCGCTACGACAGTTTCCTTCTGGACGAATTCCAGGACACATCGGATATCCAGTGGAGCAATTTCACCCCCCTGCTTCACAACTCGGATTCTTCCGGCGGGGAGAACCTGATAGTGGGCGATGTGAAACAGAGCATCTACCGCTGGAGGGGATCGGACTGGAACCTCCTGGGAAGCGGAGTGAAGAAGGAATTTCCGCGCAGTGAGGACGACAGCCTCAAGGAAAACCACCGTACCTGCGCACAGATAGTGGATTTCAACAACGAGTTCTTCAGCTTTGCTGCAGGAGCCCTTGACGGTCTTTTGGGAGTGGACAGGGAAAATCCGGAAAGCATTACGAAGATCTACGGCGACGTGAAACAGATTGCCCGGTTCAGGGACAGTGCTCCGGGAAGCGTGGACATAGAGTTCTGCAACGACAGGGATGATGAGATGGAGCACGTGGTGAGTACGCTCCGGGACCTTCATTCCAAAGGATGCCACTGGAAAGAGATCGCCATTCTGGTGAGGGAGAAGGACGAAGGCGGTGAAATTGCCTCCCGGCTTGTCCAGGAGCAGATTCCGGTAGTGTCGGACGATTCCCTTTTCGTAAAGACTTCCGTCACGGTGAGGCGCGCCGTCTCCCAGCTTGCGCTGGTGAATTCGCCCATTACCGCCGGAAAGAACCGCGTGAATTCGTACCTTGCCACCGCAATGAACGTGCACATCCCGGACAACTACCATTCCCTTGTGGATCTTGCAGAAGAGATTCTGCGGGACCTCAGGGATTCGGATCCCGACACCTTCAATGCCGAGATTCCCTACATCCAGTCCTTCATGGACTATGTCCAGGACTGGGCCGGTCTGAACGGGAACAACCTTGCCGCTTTCCTTCACGACTGGGATGAAGCAGCGCCCAAGATCTCTTCCCCGGACGGCGGAGATGCAGTGCGCATTATGACCATCCACAAAGCCAAAGGCCTGGAATTTCCTTATGTGTTATTCCCGTATGCAGAGATGGTGACCCTGTACAGAAGCTCCAAGTACTGGTGTGCCCCGGACGTCAAAGGGACATCCCTTGAGGAAAACGCAAAGGGAATCTACCCGGTCCTGTTGAGCGGAACCAGCGAAAACAGCCTTTTCAGGGAGCATTATCACAGGGAATTCTTCCTGCAGCTGGTGGATAACATAAACGTGTTCTACGTTACCCTCACCAGGCCCAAATACGGGCTGAAGATAATTGCAGAAAGCCCCGGGAAGGACGTTCCACAAAGCGAATGGAAAGACTTCAGGCACATCCTGTACTCCTTCGCCGAAGGCCACGACTATCATCTCGGTGAGCAATACGACTTCAACGCCCTCAAGCGCAAGGAGGCCGATGAAACTCCGGTTTTCGCGGGCTATCCGTCCTGGCCTCTGAACCCTGCCGTGGACCAGGACGCTCAAACGCCTCCCACCGAGCGCGGCCGTCTCAAATTCAGTGACGATGCGTACGACTACTTCGGCCCCGACGGCAGCGTGGGAGCTCACGCATCGGCCCGCAGAAGAGGCCTTGTGCTGCATAAAATACTGTCGTCGGTGATTGTGCCCGGAGACCTTGACGATGCCGTGGACAGTGCGGTGCTGAGCGGAGAACTCGAGCCGGGCGACAGAGAGGGCACGCTCTCTTTCCTGAAAAGCGAAATCGACGGTGTGGAGCAGTACGGCTGGTTCACGGACAGCCAGGCCAGGGTCCTTAACGAGGCTTCCATCCTTTCCCCGGACGGCAATTCCCACAGGCCGGACAGGGTGATCGTGAGAAGCGACGGCTCGGCCGACATCGTGGACTATAAATTCGGCCACAGGGAGGAACGCTATTTCCGGCAGCTCAGGCGGTATGTGAAACTGTTCAGGGAGATGGGTTATTCCCCGGTACGCGCCTTCATCTGGTACATACGCGAGAATGAAGACGACGAGATTGTAAAAATTTGATTATCTTTGCACACTTATATTCTAAAGACACTGCCATGGAAGCAAGTGAACGCAGCATAAAACTATACTACAATACAGAGGTGGAGAAACTTGACATGCCGGAATACGGCCGCAACGTGCTCAAGATGGTGGAAATGGTGAAAGCCATTCCGGACAAGGCGAAGCGCAGCGAGCAGGCCCGTGCTGTGGTGAAGGTCATGGAAAGCCTGAACCCCCAGGTGCACCAGCAGGAAAACTACGAGCAGAAGCTCTGGGACCACCTGTATATGATTGCCGGCTACGACCTTGACATAGACTCCCCCTACCCTGCTCCCCTTCCCGGGGACGCGGCAACTCCTCCGCAGCAGATTCCCCTGAACACCAGGCCCATCAAGGCGCGCCACTACGGCCGGAACATCGAGAGCATCATAGACCTTATAGCAAGCGAGCCGGAAGGCGAAGTGAAAACCGCAATGATACGCTCCCTTGCCATTTACATGAGGCAGCAATACCTTATCTGGAACAAGGACACGGTGGCCGATGAAACCATTTTCCAGGACATCGAACGCCTGTCGGACGGCCGGGTCAAAGTCCCGGAAGGCCTGCAGCTCTCAAAGATAAACACCGAACAGAACTTCGCAAGGCCCGGGATGAACATGGGCGGCCAGTTCAAGAAGAACAAGAATTTCCGTAACCGCAAAGGCAAGAAAAAGTAGATGAAAGCGCTCCTGAAATACTTCAAGGAAATGGACGAAGGGAAGAGGGCCCGCTGGCGTTTCATTGCCGGCGCCCTTCTTTTCACCGCCGCTTTCTTCACCACCCTTTCGGTGGTGTCGTACTTTTTCACGTGGAAGCAGGACGCCTCAGTGCTTGGTGCCGGGGCAGGGGCCGATGAAGCCGTAACAAACAGCGGAGCCTCGCTTGGGAGCCGCTGGGCGGATCTTCTGGTGCATCGCCTGTTCGGCTGGGGCACAGTTGCCCTCATCGTCCTGATGTGGGCCATAAGTGCCAAACTTCTAGTAAAGAAATCGGCCTCCCTCAAAGGTCTCAAATGGTTCAATGCCTGTGTCACAGGCGCTTTCATCCTTTCCTGGGTCTGCGCATTCGCAGGCAGTTTCGCCGGAGCCGACACCGTATATCAGAGCGGCCTTGGCGGCAGCGCCGGGAAGGCCGTCGTGAACTGGATGATGGGCCTTGTGGGCGTGTGGATGACTGGATTCCTCCTCCTGCTTTTCATCGTCCTGTGGTTCTTCTGCATAAGCCGCCGCTTCAGCGCCATCTTAACCGGAGAGGAAAAGCTCTTCGGGAAAAAGGCAGGCAAGGCCGATGACGAAAAAGAAAAAGAGGAAGAAGATCCCCTTGACGAACCCTTCGAAGTGGAAGTGACCCCCACCAATCCGGAGGACGACGAAGAAGAAGACGAACCAGAACCAGATGATGGACAAGAACAAGTCCTCAATCCCAGAACGGAGCGGAGAAGTGTTTCCGGAGCTTTTTCCGCGACGGAAACACTTACTCCGCGCAGTTCAGATGAGGACGACGAAAACCTTACAATCGTAACTGACGACACCCTGGAGCAGAAGGTGAAGGAGCCTCTTCCCAGAATAGACAACCGTCTGGACCCCAACAACGGCGGGCTCCCCAAATACAAGTTCCCTCCCCTGAGCATCCTTGGCGACTATGAATCCTCCCGCCGCGAAGTATCGCAGGAAGAACTGAACCGCAACAACAACAAGATCCGCGCAACGCTTGCCAGCTACAAGATACAGGTGAAAGACGTAACGGCCATCGTTGGCCCCACCGTCACCCTGTACAAGGTGTATCCCGCCCCCGGCGTAAAGATTTCCGCGATACGCCAGCTTCAGGACGATATCGCCATCTCCCTGAGCGCAAAGGGCGTGCGCGTAGTGACCCTGGCCGACTCTGTGGGCATCGAGGTTGCGAACGACACACCCTCCATCGTCCCGTTGAAGCAGCTTCTGAACGACGACTCGTTCCGGAACAGCAAGGCAGAGCTGCCGGTTGCCCTCGGTTATACCATTTCCCAGAAAGTGAAGGTGTTCGACCTTGCCGATGCTCCCCACGTGCTTGTGGCCGGTGCCACCAAGCAGGGCAAGTCGGTAGGCTTGAACGTGATTGTGTCTTCGCTCATCTATGCCAAGCACCCCTCTGAGCTGAAATTCGTGTTCATCGACCCGAAGATGGTGGAATTCTCGGCCTATGGCAAGCTCCTGAACCACTATCTTGCGGTTCTGCCCACGGCAGGCAACGAAGACGAAGAGCGCGACATGGCAATCGTGAAGAACGCCAAGGGCGCAGCTGCAGTGCTGCAGTCGCTGTGCGTGGAGATGGACCAGCGCTATGAACTCCTGAACAAGGCCGTAGTGAACAAGATAAGCCTGTACAACGACAAATTCCTGGACCGCAAGCTGAACCCCATGGACGGGCACCGCTTCCTTCCTTATATCGTTGTGGTGATCGATGAGTATGCCGACCTCACCATGTCCGTGGGCGCAGGCCCCGAATCCAAGGCAACGGCAAGGGGCATCACCACATCGGTCATACGTCTTGCCCAGAAGGGCCGTGCGGCAGGCCTGCACGTGATCCTTGCAACCCAGCGACCCACCGTGGACGTTATCACAGGTCTTATCAAGGCCAACTTCCCCATGAGGATCGCCTTCAGGGTAACTTCCAGGATTGACTCTTCAACCATCCTGGACCAGCCCGGAGCAGAGAAACTCATCGGCCGCGGCGATATGCTCTACTACAGCGGAATCGAGATGGAGCGCATCCAGTGCGCATTCATAAGCAACGACGAAATCGTTTCGCTCACATCGGCAGTCGGGGACCAGAAGGGCTACCAGAAGTCCTACAATACTCCTTACTATCTGCCTGAGCCGCCCGCAGCAGAGGGCGATGAAGGCGGTGGCGGCATGGTGGACATGAAGCAGCTGGACGAACGCTTCGAAGAGGCCGCACGCCTTATCGTGAGCACCCAGAGGGGATCCACCTCGGACCTTCAGCGCCGCCTGGGCATGGGATATGCCAAGGCCGGACGCGTGATGGACCAGCTGGAGGCCGCCGGAATAGTGGGGCCGCAGAACGGCTCCAAGCCAAGGGATGTGCTGGTGAAAGATTTCAACGAACTTGACGGCATTCTGGCCCACTTCTTGGATAAGTAAGTGGTATGAAAAGAATTTGCATAATCATAGCTCTCGCGCTTGTGTCCGTGTTCTGCTTCGCGCAGAAGCGGATTTCCCTGCTGGACAAGGCTGCAGGAAAAAGGGTCAGTTTCAACTATGTCTATAGTTACGACAGCGGCAAAGGAATGAGCGAGGTCACCAGGGGCAAAGTGACCGCAGAAGGCGAATGCTTCGTGGTCACCGGTCTGGGACTCACCTCCTACAGCGACGGCAGCACCTGCTGGATGGTGGATGAAAACGAGAAAGAGGTTGTGATCCAGCCCCTTTCCAAAGAAGACCCCTTCACCAATCCCGCACTTCTGGTCAGTTCATACAGTAACTACATGGATAAGATCACGGTAAAAAGTGAAGGTGCTGATTCCCTGGACATTATCCTTAAACTGGACGATAACACCAAGGTGCGCTTCGTGCTGAGCGCTGTACAATATTCGGAGCCCCTTGGAACCGACGAATTCCGTTTCTCCACCTCGTCCCTTTCTTCGGACTACGTGATTACGGACCTCCGATAAGACTATTCTCAATATGGAGCCTGACGAACTGAAACTTGAACCTGTAAAATTCCTTCCCGACACACTTCCGACTCCCTGGGGCAAGATAGACTACTGTCTTGCCGATCTGGGTTTTGTGGATTCCATGGCCGCCGACGGCATGCTGGGAGGCAACACCATCGAAGACCTGATGCAGACCTATCTGGAACGCATCTCCGGGGAAAACGTTTTTGAAGCCTACGGCACCCAGTTCCCCGTGATGGTGAAACGCCTCTATGTGAAGGGGCGCAGTTCACTGCACGTGAACCCGAACGACGAAGACGCGGCCCAGCGATACGACTCTCTTGGAAAAACCGCCCTCTGGTATGTTCTGGAGGCCGATAAAGACTCCCGCCTGTACCTTGGTTTCAGAAGGGACGTGGAACCTGCCGAGTTCTATGAAAAGTGCCAGGACGGAACTGTGGACAGTCTTCTCAAGGAGGTGAAGCCCCACGCGGGACAGGCCTTCCTTATCCCCCCTGGAATTGTTCACGCAGCCAAAGGCGTCACTCTCCTGGAGATTTCGGAAGCTTCCGAGATGTGGTTCCGCCTCTATGACTGGGATGCTTCCGACAGGTCCATCCATCTGGAAGAGGGCTTCGACCTTATCGACTTCCACGCCACTGACTCGCTTGAAACCGCATTCCCAGTAACATCCCCCCAGCTTAACGTACGCAGGATAATGCTCACGGAGCCGGCCGGAGTGGAATCGCCCGACGGCGACAGTTTCCGCCTCTATACCTGCCTGAAAGGCTCCCTGCAGGCCGGAAACAGCAAAATATCCGAAGGCGGGGTGATCCTTGTCCCTGCCGATGTTCTCTCCTGGCAGCTAGTACCCGGCGAAGGCGGGGCCGATCTTCTTGAAGTGAGCATGGACGTAAAACCCCTGGAACAGGAACAATGGACGGCTGCAGAATAGACAAATACCTTTGGGCCATAAGGGCTTTCAAGACCAGAACCGACGCCACGGATGCCTGCAAGGGCGGAAAGGTGAAAGTTGGAAACGTGAACGCCAAGCCGGCAAGGGAAGTGACGGAAGGCGATATCATTCAGGTTCGAAAAGGCGCAGTTACCTTCACATACAGGGTCGTACGCCCCACCGAGAACCGCGTGGGAGCAAAACTGGTCCCCGAATTCGCAGAGAACCTTACCCCGGAATCGGAGCTGGAAAAGCTCCGCGCTCCCGTGGAGACCTTCTTCATCACCCGCGACCGCGGCACTGGCCGTCCCACCAAGAAAGACCGCCGCGAAATAGAGCAGATGTGGGACGCCATCGACTTTGGAGATGAATAAAGTATATATAGAGACATACGGCTGTCAGATGAACGTGAACGACAGCGAGGTTATTTTCGCCATCCTTCAGAAAGCGGGGTACGAACGCACCCAGAATATGGAGGAGGCGAACCTTATCATGGCCAACACCTGCTCGGTGCGCGACAACGCGGAGCAGCGCATCTGGGGCCGTATAGAGCAGTTCAACGTTCAGAGGAAAAAGCGCCCCGGCACCCTTGTGGGCATAGTGGGCTGCATGGCGGAAAGGCTCAAGGACGCACTTCTGGACACGCATAAGGTGGATCTTGTGGTGGGACCGGACGCATACCGTTCCCTCCCCCGCCTGCTGGAAGCCGTATCGCCGGACAGGCCACAGATTGACGTCCTTCTCTCACGCGATGAGACCTATGCCGACATCACCCCGGTGCGGACGGACCGCAACGGAGTATCGGCCTTCATCTCCATCATGAGGGGATGCAACAACGTGTGCTCCTACTGCGTCGTGCCCTATACCCGCGGCGCCGAGCGTTCACGCGATGCCCATTCCATCGTGCGCGAAGCCTGCGACGTGTTCCAGCGTGGCTACAAGGAAGTGACCCTCCTTGGCCAGAATGTGGACAGCTATCTTTGGAAAACTGCCGATGAGACCGTGAATTTCGCCGCACTGCTTCGTATGGTAGCCGAAATCGACCCTTCCCTGAGAGTGCGTTTCTCCACATCGCACCCCAAGGATATTTCGGACGAGGTGATCGAGACAATGGCGGCATATCCCAATATCTGCAAGCACATCCATCTGCCCGTGCAGAGCGGCAGTTCCCGCATGCTGGAAAAGATGCGCCGCAAGTACGACCGCGAGTGGTATCTGGAGCGCGTGGCGAAGATTCGCAGCCTCATCCCGGACTGCGGGCTCACCACCGACGTCATCGCCGGCTTCTGCTCCGAAACCGAGGATGACCACCGCCAGACCCTTTCCCTGATGGAAGAAGTTGGCTTCGACTGGGCCTTCATGTTCGCCTATTCGGAGCGTCCCGGCACGCTTGCCGCCAGGAATTATCCGGACGATGTGGCCCCGGAAGAAAAGACGCGCCGCCTGAACGAAATCATCGACCTTCAGAACCGGAAAGGACTGGAGAGCTACCGGCGCGACATCGGGAAGACATTGGAGGTCCTTGTGGAAGGGACTTCAAAGCGGGATCCGGGCATGCTCTGCGGCCGCGCATCCTCCAACAAGATGTGCGTGTTCCCCGCCGGGAATCTCAAGGTGGGCGACTATGCGAAGGTCATCGTCCGCGATGCAACATCGGCAACGCTTATCTGCGAGCTGGCTGCTGCGGACATGCCTGCACTATAAGAGCGAGAGGAACTGTTCCTTGTCTTTGGCCTGGGAGTCCATAATCAACTTGCGATAACGGCTCCTGGTAGTCTTAAGGGCACCGACCGACTGGCCGTTAACGAGGATACGGACAAGTTCATAAGGCATTCCCGCAAAGAACAATGAAATAATTCTCAGATTCCTCTCCTTGATTCTTGGGAACTGCTCCCGCAGTTTGGACATTACGTTGTTGCAGTTTTCGTTCAGAAGTTTTTCGAGATCGGCAAACAGGATAGTGTTATCCTTTATTTTGTCGGTCTGCTCCTTGAACATTTTAAGCAGTCTTTCTTTTTCTCGAGGATCGGTGCTGGCATAATAATCGGCCGATATCTGTTCAAGGTGAAAATACTTTTCGTTGAATACAGAAGAAACCAGAAGGGCATTGTTCTTTATGGCTTTTGACAGTTCTTCCCGCTGCAACGTGATTTGCGTTATCTGATCTTTTATCTGTTCTTTATTCTTCCTGTTCCTGCTGTCCATGACAACAAAAACAAGCGAGAAGACAAGTAGAATAATGACAATCGTGGATACCGCATTTTTGTGTTCCTGTCTGGCGTGTAATTCCTGACGACTGGCATCTTCCCGGTAATAATCCCTAAGCGCATTGTTAATCGACTGCGACAGCAATATCCTTGTCAATGAATCCTGGACAAGGGCCGCGTTCATGGCAAGTCGGCAGGCCTTTTCATAATCCCTGCGTTCCGATGCTATCCTTGAAGCCATGAAATCTACAGTTGCGGTATCAAGGTCATTCCTGCAATTGCGGTATGCACAGTCCATCATCAAGTCAGAGGAATCCTTCTGCCCCAGTCTCTCGTATGCGATTGCGAGCCTCCCATAGTCGGTGATATGATACAATTGTTCAGGTACTGACCTGAAGATTTCCACGGCCTTGCCAAGATTCCTGTTATCGGCCGCCAGTCCGTTTGCGCGCAGGATCCTGCAACTGTTCAGGAAGTACTCGTCCGGGCTATCCGGTTCTATCGAGTCCAAAACATTCTCTGCTAGACTGTAATCCTTATTTGTAGTATATAACCTTGCTAAAGTCAGTTTTGAATATATCGAATACAGCGGTTTGCCGGCACGGTCAAATGCGTCAATAGCCTTTTTGGCAAAGGTGATAGCCTCAATTATATTGTTCCTGGCATTGAAGACCACGGCCTTGTTTTGATTAACCAATCCCACATGATAATCATCACCTGCTTTTTCTGCTATCCTTTCCGCTTTTTCAAAAGAGACGACAGCTCTCTCATATTCGCCGGCATTCTTCTTCACTATGCCATCATAGTACCAGGCCAGCATTCTCTGCCTGTCATTTCCGCGGCGTTCAGAATAATAATCAACAGCAAAACTGATGAGGGAGTCCGAACATAGGTCGATATAGTTCTTGTCGTATGCTGCGCTTTTAATAATGGCATATCTTGCCCGGTCTTTTCTGCTTTGTATGTCGTCAATCCGGATGCTTTGCAAAACGGCAAGCGAACTATCCGACCTTTCCGTCAAAAGAGAAGACGCTTTATCCAGCGCCTTATGTACAGTCACCCGTCCGCACGCCAAAACCAGACAAGAGAAAACAATGATAGTAATTACTTTTTTCATAGCTGTCATTTCCCCTCAAATATAGAGGATTATTCTCATTTTTTTGCCCCTTTAAGTGAAAATGTAACGCCGGAAATGTTAGATGCCTGATAATCAACAATATAGCATTTGAAAATGTAACGCTAAAAACCATGAAAGTTAGATTAAACCTTGTATATTTGCCGCAATATCTTTATAAATCCATGTACTATGAAAAAGACTTTCTTAAATAGTTTCCATGAAAAAGGTTGTATATTTGTAATGACACTTATATGTGTATCATGTATGAGTGAATATGAGGTTATGGAAGAACTGGTTGTTAAAGATAGAGCTGCATATATGGGGTGGTTAACTACTAAATCCAGCACTATGGGGTTGGATTCACTTCATAGACTATATATCAGGCAGTCAGATCCTGATATTCGTGTTCTGGATTTTCTGAAAAAGACTGATAACGGCTATAGACTGACTAGTTCTGAGGACCTGTTGGATTCTCTTCACATCGATTCAGTCCGTTTTCAAAAGTTTCAATTGCTCGTAAATAAGTTGAATGGATATGAATAGAAAGATTTGGAAAGGTTTTATGACAGTTTGTAGTATGTTAGTTTTGTTATCTTTTTCCTCATGTAAAAGAATTTCAGACAATATTGCAAGTGCCATGGTTGGTATTATTTTTGACCCCATAGCAGGGCAGCATATAATGGATGCGGAAAAAGGTGATTTGGGCGCACGCTTTACAATATCTGGAGAAAAATACAGTTATTTGGAACCATCTTCGCTTTCACATAAAGGCCCTATTCAAATTGCGTTTTACATAATTATTGATTCAGAGTCGCAGAGTTGCGTTGGATATGGAATCGGATACGATTACGGTTTTAACTATATGCATTTCGTGAATGAGGAACGTAGCGAACGATACTCTTTATCCCCTTTAATACAGTACAGTCAGGCGGATCCAATCGAGGATGGATGTACGATAGCTGAATCTGTCATTTTTACTGAAGACGGAAAGCATTCCAAGATTATGTATTCTCTGCCAGATGACACTCAAGAGTATTGTCCCGGCACAGGAACGTATCAGATTAAGCATATCAATCACGATAAGCATAGGATTGAAATAGAATTCTCTATAGATTTAACAAAGCCGAATGGAGATAAGGTTGAAATTCGTGATGGTTTCATGAGGTTGGAGTATTATGAATCAGAAGTTTCGGCCGAATGGTGGAATTACTACATGGAACACCCATACTCATGAACCAAACTGATTGTTTTTTCACCCTACGGAGAGGCCTCGTATTCAAATAAAAAGCCCCGACTTCAGTATTAGCGAAACCCTATTCGACACCAATGACGGAATTGTTTATTGCCAGATAGTTGAATCGGCAGGTTACTATCATATTAGTATTTTTACTGAACAGGGATACGTATTGTAAGCATACGGAGAAGTACGACTATTAGTTTGTGTTAGTGGGATGTAACTTTGCACTCACTAACACAATTTTTACCAAACCACAGGCCCCGTAAGTCTCTAGGTTACAGCACCACGTTGGAATATTGCAAACAATTATTTAACTTTGACTTTTGAAGTGTGTTGCACTTATAATTAGAATTCACGCTTGATATGAAACGAGCATTCATCGTTACACTGATGCTGCTAGCATGCAGCATTGCCTTTGCCCAGGAAGAAAGGACCTGGACGGAAGCGTCGGACCTCACCCTTATCGGAAAGCTTTTTCCGGATACCCCCAATCCTTATCACAGGATTGATACGGTAAAGTACAAGGGCTTCACCAAGAGCGAGAATGCCCAAGTGAGGATGTCATCCGGCCTGGCCGTGAGCTTCGTAACTGATTCCCCCTATATTTATGTAAAGACAGACTATGCCAACCCCGGAAACGGTGCCAACATCACCGGAATATCGTCCCGCGGCTATGACCTCTATATCAAAAAGGACGGGAAGTGGCTCTGGGCAGGTGCCGGTGCGCCCGCATGGGGCAAACTGAATAACGAAGTTGGTATCGTATACAATATGGAAGAGACGGAGCACGAATGCCTTATGTACCTTCCCACCTTCAGTGAGGAGAATTCCATCCTCATCGGCACGAAGCCCGGCAGCATCATACGTGCCGGAGCAGAGCCCTTCCGTCACAGGGTGGGCCTTTTCGGATCGTCCTACATGCACGGTGCCAGTACTTCCAGGGGCGGAATGGCCGTTCCCGCGCAGCTAAGCCGTATGACCGGAATCCAGATCCTGAGCATCGCCTGCAGCGGAAACAGCAAGCTCCAGCTCTATTATGCCGATGCCCTCCGGGATGCCGACGTGGATGCCTACATCTTCGACAGCTTCTCCAACCCCAGCGCCGCCATGATCAACGAGCGCCTGTTCCCCTACATCGAACGCATCCGCGAGAAAAAGCCGGATACTCCCATCATCTTCATCAGCAGCATCTGGCGCGAGCGCAACAACTTCAACACGAAGTCATATGCCGACGAAATGGCCAAAATGCACATGGCAGACAGCCTGATGAAGATTGCCTGCAAGAGATACAACGACGTCTATTACGTGAAATCCGATGCCTCAACCCCCGGCCACAACCACCAGGTCGATGGCGTCCATCCCGACGACTACAGCTACGAGCTCTGGGCAAAGTCCATCCGCAGGCGCATCGTGAGGATACTCCGGAAGTACGGGATAAAGTAATAACAGATGAGGGCAACTATGAAAATTATTAAGATACTAACAGCGATTTCCGTTGGCTTCTTATTTATACTCTTTTGTCGTCTGGATTTATCAGCGCAATGCATCAACGACGATGGTTTGCAAATTAAACCAGACTCTATTGTTGTATGGAGTGGCACTTTATACCGAAAAACATTAGTGTCCACTAAAAAATCATAAAAGTTCTTTGAAAATATTGAATGTTAGGTAATTACAAAGGTTTTGCGAGTCAACCTATTTGAATTTATCTTTGCCAGACTAGCGTAGAATGGCACATGAATAAAGGAAAATACGTGTTCTCTCAGCTTTTAGACTTCCTTGATCGGAACGATTTCAACTACCTGGCGAGGAAATACAATGGTGACAAATACGTGAAGCAGTTCACTTGCTATAATCAGCTTGCAACGCTTATGTTTGGTCAGCTATCGGGAAGGGAAAGCCTCAGGGATGTGGTGCTTGCAACACAAGCGCACGCCTCTAAAGCGACCCACCTCGGGTTTGGTAAATTTGTAACTCGTAGCAACCTTTCCAAGGCAAACAACAATCGAGATTATCGTATCTTCGAGGAGTTCGCTTATCAAGTTGTTGCGGAAGCAAGGAAGTGCCGAGCGATCGACATCTTCAAGCTTGGAGGTAACGTATATGCCTTTGATTCAACGACTATCGAGCTTTGCCTGGAAACATTCAAGTGGGCCATCTTCCGGAAGAACCAGCGAAAAGGAGGTATCAAAGTACATACGTTATACGACCTTGAGACTTCTATTCCAACATTCTTCCACATAACGGAAGCAAGGGTCAACGACATGAATGCGATGGACGTTATTCCGTATGAAGAGAACTCGTTCTACATCTTCGACCGCGGTTACAACGACTTCGAAAGATTGTATCGGATCAATGTCATCGGAGCTTACTTCGTCGTCCGAGGCAAGAAGAACAATGACTTCAAGCCAATGAAATGGACGAGGCGATTTCCCCCTGGTTCCGGCATCTTATCCGATGCCATCGGTTACATGAATGGAGAACTGACCAGAGGCAAGTATCCTGAGAGGATCAGACGCATTACCTACTGGGATGAAGAGGAGCAACGAAAGTTCATTTTCTTCACTAACGCGCTGGATATCAGCCCAATGATGGTAGCTGAACTCTATCATAACCGTTGGCAGATTGAGCTCTTTTTCAAGTGGTTGAAGCAACACCTGAAGATAAAAAAGTTCTGGGGTGAATCCGAGAACGCCGTGAGGATCCAGATTTACTCTGCGATAACCGCCTATTGTATGATGGCAATCGTTCAGAAGAAGATGGGAATCGACAGGCCTATCTATGAGATGCTACAGCTCGTAAGTGTCTCATTAACAGACAAAACGACACTCGACAGACTCTTGGGAAAACCTAACTACAATATTGTCAATGAACTGGATGGTTCAAGTGAACCGACTTTGTTTTAAATGTTAAACTTTATATAAACCGTCCACAACTTTTAGTGGACACACATGACCGAAAAAACGGAAATGAATTAATTCGATTACGTGGAGAAGATATCCGTCACCTAGAGGCTTATGGCTTTGATTATGAGTGTTATAGAATGCTTAGAACTCATTATTCCGTTGGATTAGTCATAGAGATAGCAGGTCTAATATTATTGCCTCTCGGAGGTTTTATCGGACGAAAAGGAGATCACACAATACTATCAACAGGAATGATGATTTGCAGCCCGGTTTTGAGTTTTTCTGGAGTTGAAATGAAGAGAAAAGCAGAGGGTCAACTATATGATATGACTAATGATATGAATGATTCTTCACAACTTGGTTTTAAGTCATCAGGTTATGGAATTATATTCCGTTTTTGATCCATTTTTATTCGACCATATATGAAAAAAGCCATAATCATATTATTCATATTCTTGGTAGCCATTCATGTATCCATGGCTCAGACCAATGAAATTATGGGAAGAGTTGAGATTAAGGGAGTAACCTCATCACGTATAGATCATTGGTTTTTTTTAGTTGACGGAGGCGCTGCATTTTTTACGAACACGATAGGAGGAGTATCCGGAGACAATCATTCTGATCATGCACAAAGATTAAGATATGGATATACATATGGAGCAGATGCTTGTTACTATTTCAACCAAGATGATGAAGGAGGAATTGACGCTGGTTTTGGTGTTGGTGTTAGAATCAGAAATACGCATACATCACATAATACAAGCATTACTGTCAAAGACACTGAGGGAGACGAAATAACAGGAAGTTTGGAAGACAACATTAATGTGTTGTTTATTAATCCAATATTTTCAGCCAATTTTAGTTTATTCGGTAAGCGAAATACTTTCTTCTTTAATTTTTCTCCATTCGGTCTTGCATCTTATACAAACAACGCCGTTATGTTTGATAGATATACGTTAAGCACGAATATGCGGAGCATGATTGTGGAAATTATGTATGACCGGACAATTCTTAAGAATTTAGGTATCGGCACCACCTTATCTTTCAACGCCTGTAGCTATTCAGATTACACGAAAACAGATTCAAATGGTTACAATGAAATCGTTTATTTGAGCGACGGTTTTCGCGAAGGATTGGCTCATATCGCCATTACTGCGAGTGTAAGTTACAGTTTCTGAATCACATATCTCCTCATTACTACCATTCCAACGACTGTGTTGGCACAGGATAAGGTTGAAATGCCATTATCGGTAACTGTTAGTGACGATGGACCACGGTATATAACCTGATGGTAATGATTTATGGCAACTGGCTAACAAAGTCGCACATGAAACTGTATTCCGGAATAGCTTACGGAACGATTAGTTAAGATAAACATAATCCAGTTGCTTACTTTCCGGATAGAATCCAATTGATCCCTGCAGGAGTTTCTTTTGGGAATAGGTATTACGGGTTTGTGGAAGCGGGAATGGGATGGCTTCAGAGTTCGCGGCGGAGGCGTGCCTTTGCAATGTCCAGCTGGGAGCGGTACTTGGCGATGGTGCGGCGGGCCACTTTGTAGCCGCGCTTCCCGAGCTCGTCCACAAGTTCATCGTCCGTGAGAGGCTGGCGCTTGTCTTCACCATCGACAAGTTCGCGGAGGGCCTTCTTGATTTCGCGCGTGCTCACCTCCTCGCCGTCCTTGTTTTCAAGGCCCTCGGAGAAGAAGTACTTGAGCGGGAATATGCCGAAATGGGTCTCTATCCATTTGGAATTCACAACGCGTGAGATGGTGCTTATGTCGAAGCCGGTCTTTTCGGCAATGTCCTTGAGCACCATGGGCCTGAGCGACGATTCGTCGCCGTCCTTGAAATAGTCCTGCTGATACTCGATTATCGCACGCATGGTGCTTTCAAGCGTGTTCTGGCGCTGCCTCAGGGCCTCTATGAACCATTTTGCAGAATCCAGTTTCTGCTTCACGAACACGGCCGCCTCCTTCTGGGCACGGTCCTGAGTGTAGCGTCCGTTCTCCATTATTTCCGCATACTTGTGATTGATGTGGAGCTCCGGTATGGAGAAACGGGGCATGGAGAGGATGAGTTCCCCGCCTTCATAATCCAGGCGGAAATCCGGGATAATCTGCTGGGCCTGGTCCGAATAACTGTCGTCTATCTGGCCGCCGGGAGCAGGATTGAGCTTGCGGATTTCGTCCATTGCCGCCTTCAGTTGGTCGGCACTCAGGTGGTAGCGGTTCAGGATCTTCTGGAAATGACGGTTCTTGAAATCGTCGAAGCTGTCTCTGAGTATCCTGAGGACAGTTCTAACGGTGTCCGTCTGCTTTTTGTCTTCAAGCTGGATTATGAGACATTCCCTTAAATCGCGCGCTCCCACGCCGGAAGGCTCGAACTGCTGGATAATCTGGAGCATGGCCTCCACTTCCTCCGGAGTGCTTTCCACTCCGGCGCGGAAGGCAAGGTCGTCCACCAGGGATTCCACATCCCTGCGGAGATAGCCGTCGTCGTCCAGGGAACCTATTATGAAAGTGGCCACGGTGCGCTGATGGTCGTTCAGATGACGATATCCCAGCTGCTCCAGAAGGCTCTGGCTGAAGCTCTGCTTCACGGAGAAGGTGTTGTATTCCGGGCGCGGATCCTTTCCCCAGTTGTTCACGCTGCGGTTGTAGTACGGGGTGGGGTCGTCGTCCTGATACGGGGTATAATTCTCTTCCAGGGAACCGCCGCTGTTCTCCCTGTCTTCCATTTCGGAGATGGACATGTCCTTGGGCCCGTCGTCGTCCTTGGAAGAGGAAGAGGCGGTGTCGTCAAGGACAGGATTGTCGTTCAGAACCTCTTTCACATGCTGCTCCAGTGCCTGGACCGGCATTTCAATGAGTTTTATGGTTTGAATCTGAAGCGGCGAGAGCTTCTGCTGAAGCTTTTGTTCCAGCCCTTGTTTTATATCCATGACCTATTTTCTGGCGTAATTGATATTCTGGCGCATTATCATTGCGGTTGGATATGTCAACCGTATCTCGTTATAGGTGCGCATGGCATCGTGCCTTGTGCGGAAATCCCCCAGGAAAACGATGAAATTGGGGCTGTCGAAACTTTGGTACACTCCCATGTTGGGATACTGCTTGGAGAGTGAAGCCGCAATGTACTGCGAACGGGCGCGGGCCTGCTGGCCGCTTTCGAAGAACACCCTGATCCGGTACCCGGGCATGGGCTTGGTGGCATTGTTGTGTATGTAGCGCGCAAAAGCGTTCTTCAGCGATTCCGACTGCATTATGGTTACGCCGGGCCCGATCACGGTGAGGATGTCCTTGCCCAGAAGTACGGTATCTACGACCGTGGAAAGTGTGTTCAGCGAATCCGACCTTTCTTCCACTATCTCCTGGGCCTTAAGGCCGGAGAGAGGAAGAATGAGTGCCAAAGCTGCCAGTATGATGATTCTTTTCATAATTTACTCCGATGAAAACTGTGAAAGGTCCAGGTCCTTGAAAGTGAGCGCCGTGCCCATCTTGTTCTTCAGCCTTACGTTCAGGACGGCATCGGCCGTGAGCCCTTCAAGCGAAGACGAGCGCTGTGCCACCACCCTTAGGAGCTGAAGTATGGACACCCCCTCGCACAAGGTTACGGTACAGGGGATTTCGTACACCTGCCGGCTCTTGCGCTGGACTGGAAGCTCCCCGGCAGTTACCGTGACCAGGGGGACGCCGTCGCACTTGATGAGGCCGTCCACGTCCGAGATTGTGAAGGAAATGGAAGGATTGTCCACTTCCAGAAGGAGGATTCCGCTGAGGGAACGTGTCGATGACGGCACGAGATACTTCACGCCCACGGAGCCCAGGTTCAGGTTCCGGATCTTTGCGAGCGTGCAGCTGCTTGCCGATGCGATTACCGGCAAAAGCACTGCCAGGCGCAGAAGTATTCCAGCAATCTTCTTTCTCATACCAAATACAAAGATAGTCTTTTTTCCGTATATTTGCAATTGACAACAATCATGCTGAACATATGGCAAAAAGAGAAATAAAGTTCTCCCTTGTGTACAGGGACATGTGGCAGAGTTCGGGAAAGTACGTTCCCAGAGTGGACCAGCTGGTGGAAGTTGCTCCCGCCATAGTGGACATGGGCTGCTTCGACAGGGTGGAAACCAACGGTGGAGCTTTCGAGCAGGTGAACCTCCTTTTCGGAGAGAACCCCAACAAGGCCGTGCGCGCCTGGACCGCTCCCTTCCACAAGGCGGGAATACAGACACATATGCTTGAAAGGGGGCTGAACGCCCTGCGGATGAACCCCGTTCCCCTGGACGTGAGGGAGCTCATGTTCAAGGTAAAGAAAAAGCAGGGCACGGACATTGCCCGCTCGTTCTGCGGCCTGAACGACCACCGCAACCTCAAGGGCTCGGTGATAGGCGCCAAGAAAGGCGGAATGATATCCCAGGTGGCCCTTTCCATCACCCACTCCCCCGTCCACACCGTTGAATATTATATGGACGTAGTGGACAAGGTGGTGGAATACGGTGCCGATGAAATCTGCCTGAAGGACATGGCCGGCATAGGCCGTCCCAATGTGCTTGGAGAGCTGGTTGCCGGCATAAAGAAAAAATATCCTCACATAAAGGTTCAGTATCACGGCCACACCGGTCCCGGTTTTTCCACCGCATCGATGCTGGAGGTGGCCCGCGCCGGAGCCGACTATCTGGACGTGGCCGTAGAGCCGCTCTCCTGGGGAAAGGTACATCCGGACGTGATAACCATAAGGGAGATGCTCCGCTCGGACGGTTTCCTTGTGAAAGACCTTAACATGGATGCCTATATGGAAGTGCGCCGTCTCACGCAGAAGTTCATAGACGACTTCCTGGGCTACTGGATCAATCCTTCCAATTCCAGGATGACTTCCCTGCTGGTTGGCTGCGGCCTTCCCGGCGGCATGATGGGCTCGATGATGGCGGACCTCAAGGGCTTCCAGGGTGCGATAAACGCCACCCAGAGGGCCCACGGAAGGCCGGAGATGAGCCTGGACACCCTGATGGTGAAGCTCTTCGAAGAGGTGGAATACGTATGGCCGCGCCTGGGATATCCCCCGCTGGTCACCCCGTTCAGCCAGTATGTGAAGAACACCGCGCTGATGAACCTCTTCAACATGCTCAGCGACAAGCCTCGATGGGCCACCATCGACAAGGACACCTGGGGCATGATACTGGGGCATATGGGCAGGCTGCCCGGCCCCCTGGCGCCGGAAATCGTGGAACTGGCAAAGAGCAAGGGGCTGGAATTCTCGGACGGAAACCCTCAGGACAATTATCCCGACGAGCTGCCCAAATTCCGCGAAATGATGGACCAGGAAGGATGGGACTACGGTCAGGACGACGAAGAGCTCTTCGAGATGGCAATGCACGAGCGCCAGTACAGGGACTACCGCAGCGGCATAGCCAAGGAGCGCTTCAACAAGGAGCTGGAGGAATTCAAGGCCAAGGCAGGTGTGCCGATAGTGGTGAAACGGGCCGTGGTGGAAATGCCCAAGGTGGACATAGACGCACTCCTTCAGAAGTACCCCGGAGCCATTGCAGTGCAGGCACCGGCAAAGGGCCAGATGCTCTGGCAGGTGGATGTGGACGACGTTTCCAGCGCCCCTGCCGCGGGCACGGCTTTCAAGGCCGGAGAGCCGGTTGGCTATGTCCAGACACGCTACGGAATGGAGGAAATTCCCGCCGCGGCAGACGGCCGGATAGTGGCCGTGAACGCCGCCCAGGGCGACTTTGTGGAGAAAGGCGAGATCGTTGCACTTTTACAATGATAAAAAAAGAACAAAAAAAACATTGAAAGAAGATAAAAAATATAAATAGTTTCAGGCCTCCGCTCTTGTGGAGGCCATTTTTTCATAATTCGGTGTATCTTGCGTCCATGAAAATGACAGATTACAGGGCGGAAGAGCGCCCGAGGGAAAGACTTTGGGAGAAGGGCTGCGGGGCCCTTACCACTGCTGAGCTCCTTGCCATCCTCATAAGGACAGGGACTCAGCGCAAGAATGCCTGGGAAATAGCCAGGGAGCTTCTGGAGGAATGTGACGGGAAACTGCACAGACTGCTGGGAATGGACGTCTGGAGGATAAGCCGGCTGGAAGGAATAGGCAAGGCAAAGGCGGCCACCATAGCGGCCGCACTGGAACTTGGAAGGCGCGCGGCGGAGGAGAAGGTGGAGACAGGGACCGTGATGGAGGACCCCAGACTGGTCTATGACATGATGCTCCCGCGCCTTAAAGGGCTGGACCACGAGCAGTGCTGGGTGCTTCTTCTGGACAAGAACCTCCGCTGCCTCGTGAAAGAGAAGATAACCAGTGGGGGCGGCTCTTCCACCACCATAGACACAAGCCAGATTGCGAGGATTGCCCTGGACCGGCAGGCCAACGGGATTATCCTGGTGCACAACCACCCATGCGGGGACAGCACCCCATCAAAATCCGACATAGAGGAAACCCGCAAACTGAAAAATGCCCTTCTGCCATTCAACATCAGCCTTGTGGACCACGTGATAGTGTCGGCCGGAGAATACTTCTCTTTCTCTGAGGACTGCGTTTTCCATGCCGATGGTGCTAAATTGTTTTAAATTATTTTGATATTCTTGGAATTTGCTTATATTTGTGGTTCGGACCAAACAACTCGAAACCATGAAAATAGTCAACATCGGAGAGCAGAATTCCGTACTCAACAACTTCATTGCGGAATTAAGGGATGCACGTATCCAGAAAGACAGTTTCCGCTTCCGCAAGAATCTGGAGAGAGTGGGTGAAGTTTTCGCCTACGAGATTTCCAAGGTCCTGGATTATTCCGTGAAGAAGGTAACGACTCCGCTTGGAATAGCGGAAGTCCCCACCTGCGACAGCGAGCTGGTACTTGCCACCGTGCTCAGGGCCGGACTCCCCCTCCATCAGGGAATGCTGAACTATTTCGACAAGGCAGGCACCGCTTTCATAGCCGCCTTCCGCAAGCACGGCAAAGGAGACTGGTTCAAGGTCTATGCCGACTATTGCACCACAACGGCCCTGGAAGGGAAGGTCCTTATCCTTTCGGACGCCATGATCGCTTCCGGCTCTTCAATCGAAGTGGCAATACAGAAGCTGAAGGATGAAGGCGGGGAGCCTGCCCACATCCATCTTGCCTGCCCCATTGCCAGCCGCTATGCCGTGGATTATCTGGGCCAGCGCCTTGGCAGCGAGATCACCCTCTGGGTTGCCGCCATAGACGAAGAGCTCACCAGCCACAATTTCATTATTCCGGGCATAGGCGATGCCGGAGACCTCGCATTCGGCGAGAAACTGTAATCAACCCGCTATAGATACTAAATGAAAAAAAGAATCTTCCTCCTTCTTGCCGCAGCCGCTTTCCTTACAGTGGGCTGCGTGAAGGACGTCATTGAAAAGGATCCTGAACAGAACAACACCGAGAATACGGATCCGAACACAGATCCTGGTACAGACCCCAACCCCGATCCCAATCCGGATCCCACCCCCGATCCGGGCCCGGACACTCCGCCGGAGCGCTGGCTTGATACCGGAGCCGACCTTCCCCAGTATCCTTCCTACAATACGGTAAGCAGCCTGGATGATTTTCCCCGCATAGACATCACCTGGACCACTCCCACCCAGCGCCTTGCCGAAGGTGAATTCACATACGTGGACGGCACCATCCGCTTCAGGGACCCCAAGGGCATGTACAAGACGGAAAATGCAGAGGAATATGAAACCGATTCCGGCGTCCTTCCCATGCGCATCCGCGGCCGCGGAAACACGTCATGGGACGCAGAACGCGGTATCAAGCACTCCTATCGCATCAAGCTCACAGACTCCTCCCGCTCTACCAAAGAGCCGCGCAAGGTGTTTGGAATGAAGAAAGACAGCGACTGGTACCTGATTGCCGACGTCCAGGATCCCACCCTGCTGAGAAATGCAGTGGGCCTGCGCATCGCACGTATGGTTTCAATGCCGTGGACGCCCAAATTCCGCGCCGCCGAAGTCTATTTCAACGGTTCTTACGGCGGATGCTACCTCTTCGTTGAAGCGAAGGAGGCCGACCGTGACAGCAAAGTGCCCATTACCGTGGTGGAAGACGGCAAGACGGACGGCGGATATCTCCTGGAAATAGACAATAAAGGAGACTACGACCGCTATTTCCGCACCGCGGTCTTCAACAAGAAGATAAAGTTCAAGGAGCCCGACTTCGGCGACAGGAACTCCCCCGACAATTCCGCCAGCGCCCAGGCACAGATGAATTACATCACCGAGTATGTGAACGAGGTGGAAAGGCTTCTGAAGGCATATAGCTTCGACCCTGAAACCGGATACCGCTCGATGATGGAGGTGAACACATTCATCGACAATTACATTGTGCACGAGGTGATGAAGAACGTGGACGGCGGCATGCGTCTTTCCACCTACTTCGCCAAAGACAGCGACACCAAGCTGTTCATGCCCATGGTGTGGGACTTCGACCTTACCCTCGGAAACTACAACTGCTGGGTTTCCAACGACTTCAACCTGAGCGACGGAGACTCTCCCGAGGGATGGTTCATCCGCATGCGCGGCGGCTCCTTCGAAGACGGCGACTACTATGGGTCGAAGAAGAGCTACTACCAGTACCTGTTCGAAGATCCCCTGTTTGTGGAAGACCTCAAGACCCGCTGGAACCAGGTGAAGCCCAGGCTGGACCAGATTCCTGCATTCATAGACAAGATGGTGGAATACAACGCCCTGGCCTATGACCACAACAGCAACGAAGGGTTCAATCCCCGCGCCCGCAGCGGATACTGGGGAAGCGGCAAGAAATCGTTCAATTCCTGGCGCGAAGCCGTGGCTTACATGAAGGATTTCTACACGAAGCGCATCGCTTGGCTGGACAACGAGATCAACAACAACCTCCACGCCCAGCACTTCGACGCCGACTACGGATATTACGTGGAAATCCAGTAAAGAAAGGCCTCCAGTAAGGGCATGCCCATAAGCGCCTCCGGAATCCCGGGGGCGCTTTTTTTGCGTTGTTGATAAAAATGTGGAAAAATTTGTAAGATTGTGGAAAGAAATGGAAAATTATTCCTATCTTTGCACTGCGTGAAAGTGAACAAAGTTCAATAGAAAAATTATGGTCAGATTCTACGGAAAGGTTGCCGGCAAGGTAGATGACAAGGGACGTCTCGTGTTCCCTGCCACCTACCGTGACGCGATGGCCCGCGGCGGAGAATCTGACCCTACTTTAATCATCAAAAAAAGCGTCCAGGGCAATTGCCTGAACATCTATACCCTCCAGGCGTGGGCAGAGAGGTCGGACAAGGTGCTGGACGGTATCGACCCGGAACTTAATCCGCTTCACGCGGCGTTCTGGAGCAAGTTCAACGACGACATTTACTATGTTGTCCCGGATGGCAAACTGGGCCGTCTGAACATTCCCCAGGAACTGCTCAATGCTGCAGGTATTAACAAGGAAGTGATCTTTGCCGGTGTCGGATACAAGATTGAACTCTGGGCAAAAGAGGCTCGCGAGAACGGCCTTATGCCCGACGGAGAGTTCCACCAGACAGCAGCAGACATTTCCTCAAAGTAAGGGAGGAAAGAGCGGTGTCTGAGTATCATATCCCGGTTATGCTCGAGCAGAGCATCTCCTTCCTCGTTACATCCCCCCACGGAATATACGCCGATGTCACATTCGGAGGCGGTGGCCACACCGCCGGAATACTTTCACGCATAAACGATGGCGGCAGCGTCATCGCCTTCGATCGTGACCTTGATGCAATAAACGCTGCGTTCAAAGACCCCCGTCTTACCCTTGTGCACAACAATTTCCGCTACATAGAGAATTACGCGGAGCTGTTCGGGGTGAAGTTCAACGGCATCCTTGCCGACCTGGGAGTATCCTCGCATCAGTTCGACACAGCCGAGAGGGGCTTCTCTTTCCGTTACGACGCTCCCCTGGATATGAGGATGAATGAGAAAGGCTCCATAACCGCCGCCGACATCCTGAACGAACGCAGCCAGGAAGACATAGAAAGGATTCTCAGGCTATACGGAGAAGTGGACGGAGCCCGCCGGATGGCGGAACTCATTGCCCAGGCACGCAGCACCCAGCCTCTGCGCACCACAGGGGACCTGGACAAAGCCATAGAAAAAATGCTCCCCAGGGGCGCAGAGCACAAGGTGCTTGCAAAGGTATATCAGGCGCTCAGGATAGAAGTGAACGGAGAGCTCCGCTCGCTGGAGAAATTCCTCCAGGGCGCTGCCCGCTCGCTCACTCCCGGCGGAAGGCTGGTGGTGATAAGCTACCACAGCCTGGAAGACAGGATGGTGAAGAATTTCATACGCTGCGGAAACGTTGAAGGCGTGGAAGAAAGGGATATGTACGGAAGGCTGAACGCCCCTCTGGAGGCCGTAACGCGCAAGCCCGCCGTTCCCGAAGAGGACGAGATAGCCTCCAACACCCGCGCCCGCAGCGCAAAACTCCGCGTGGCGGAAAGGAGGGCCGATGATTGACTGGAGCAAGATAGGGGCCGCCTTCAAGGAAAGCGCGAAGGCCATTTGGAAAGGAGAGCTAGTGTTGCGACTGAAGGCCCATAAACTGTTCATCCACATATTGTACTTTTTCCTCCTGGCGGGGCTGGGCATATATGTGAGCCTGGCAGTGGACAAGACCCTGGCCAAGGTGGAGAAGAACAAGGAGACCATAAAGAACCTGGAGATTGAACACGCCCAGAAGACCGGGGAGCTGGTGAAACTCCACAGCATATCCACCACCCTCGAGGACCTGGAAAAGCTGAATTCGGAAGTTGGCATGCCGGAGAAACCGGCTAATACGATAAGAAGGAAATGAAACAGAAGAACGTAAATAGCAAAAAGGAGAAGGGAGACCTCGTGGGGCCGCTCCTCACCGGCATTTACATGATGTTTCTCTTCCTTTCCCTGGCAATCTTCGTGAAGACCATCTTCATCCAGACCGGCATCTCGAAGGTTGTGAAACCCGAATATGAGCACTGGTTCATGCCCAACGACCGCAGAGTGAAGATATCGCCCGTAAGGGGCCGCATCCTCACTTATGACGGACGCCCCCTGGCCATCACAGTCCCCTACTATGATATATATATGGACTGCACCGTACAGAAACAGGCCTACATAGATATGGACCAGAAGGAGATGAAGGAAAGGGAAGCCCGCATAGCAAAAGGGAAGCCGGTTCCGGATACCTTGAAACGCAGCGGCGCAAAAAACGAGGCTCTCTGGCAGAGAAGGGCCGACACCCTGGCCACGAAACTGGCCGAACTCTTCGGTGACAAGCCGGCCGCCGAGTACAGGAAGATGATACTGGGAGGCAGGGAGAACGGCAAGACCAACGTGCTGATACACAAAAATGTGGGAAGGCAGGAATATCTCAAGCTCAAGACTTTCCCCCTGTTCGACCTTCACCCCTACAAGGGCGGCCTCAAGGTAGAGCAGCACGACGAACGCGAGTATCCCTACGACACCCTTGCACGCCGCACCATAGGCACGATGAGGGCGAACAGCCGCAGGGGCCTGGAGTACAGCTTCGACCACGACCTTCACGGATACGACGGCTATGAGTGGCAGCGCATTACAGAGCACAGCACCTATGTCCACGACTACGACAGCGTGTTCAAGGCTGCGGTGAACGGCTGCGACGTACGCACTACCATCAACATCGACTTCCAGGGCATTGCCGACCGTGCACTTCGAAGGCAGATAGACGCCAACAAGGAAATCCGCGGCGGAATCGCAGTGATCCTCGAAGTGGAAACGGGCGCCGTGAGGGCCATGGTGAACCTGGTGCGCGACACCATTCCCGGAAGCGCCCTCAGAGAAAGGGACAACCTGGTTCTCACCCAGCTTGGAGAGCAGGGCTCCGTTATGAAAACCGTAACCATGACTTCGCTCCTGGAAGACGGCTACATAACCCTGGACCAGAAGATTCCCTGCAACAATGGAATGATACCCGGCCTCCCCAAAGACAATCACGTGAACGGCAACGGCACCATCTCGGTCCTGCACGGCTTCGAGATCTCGTCCAACTACGTGTTTGCAAAGCTGGCCCAGATGTACTACTCCAAAAACGAGCAGCAGTACTACGACCATATCTTCGCCTACGGTCTTGGCGACAGCTTTGCCTTCGACATTGAAGGGCTCCGAAAACCCCAGGTGAACCTGCCCGGGACAAGCGGCCACTCGGGAACCACTCTCCTCACCAATGCCTACGGTTACGGCATTACCATCACACCCCTTCACCTTGCGATGTTCTACAACGCCATCGCCAACAAGGGAAGGATGATGAAACCCTATCTTGTGGAAAGCGTGGAGAAAGACGGCAAGGTTGTGCGAAAGCTGGGTCCAGCATTCATGAACAATATCTGCTCCAGGGCCACGGCCGACACCGTGAGCCGCGCACTGAGGGCGGTTGTGACAAACGGCACCGGCAAGGCCAACCTGAGCAAAGCCAGCCTGCACGTAGCCGGAAAGACCGGCACCGCGAGGTCGGTTCTGATGGAAGACGAAGGACGCATGCCTTCGAATCCCTATCAGGACAAATGGGGCAGGCGCAAGTTCCAGGGAACTTTTGTGGGCTTCTTCCCCTACGAGAATCCTAAGTACACGGTGCTGGTAACGGTGTATTCCTATCCCTCGCACGCCGAATTCTATGGAGGCAACCTGCCGGCCAAGGCCGTGAACGAGATGGTGAATCAGATCTACGCGATTGACGAAGGATGGAGCGAGGTTTATGTGGCGCAGGCCGATGTTCCCGAAATGGGACGCGAGCTTAGGGACTGCCCTGCAGGGAAGGTTCCGGACCTGAGCGGAATGGGACTGAGCGATGCCCTGTGGGAGATTGAAAGCAGGAGCCTGAAATGCGTGTACAGCGGGAACGGGCATGTGTGTTCGCAGAAGCCCTCTGCAGGAAGCGCGATTAAAGAAGGACAGACAATAGAAATAGTTTTGAAATGAAACTCAAGGATATAATCGAGAATATCGGAGTGCTTTGCACAAGCGGGACTCTGGAGCTGGAAGCCGCTGCTATCTGCAGCGACTCCAGGAAAGTGGTTCCGGGAGCAGTGTTCTTTGCGGTGAAGGGCTTCGAAAGCGACGGCCACGCCTACATTGCACAGGCTTTGGAGCGCGGCGCATCCGCAGTCGTGTTCGAAAGCGGAGATGCTGCAGACTATCAGGGCCTGCCTTCTTCTGAAGGTGTGAGCTTCGTGAAGGTTGGAAGCAGCCGCCACGCGGTTGCAATGGCCGCCGACAATTTCTACGGCCATCCCTCCCGCAAGCTTTCCCTGGTGGGCATCACCGGTACTAACGGGAAGACCACCACCGTAACGCTCCTGTACAAGCTTTTCATGAGCCTTGGTTACAACTGCGGCCTCCTTTCCACCATAGCAAATTACGTGGGATCCGAAAGGCTCGAGACCGCAAACACCACGGCCGACCCCATAACCATCAACTCCCTTATGGCGAAGATGGTGGCGGAAGGCTGCGCCTACTGTTTCATGGAAGTGAGCTCCATAGGCGTTGAACAGGAGAGGGTTTCCGGGCTGCACTTCGCCGCCGGGATTTTCTCCAACCTCACTCACGACCATCTGGATTATCACAAGACCTTCGCAGAGTACCTGCGCTGCAAGAAACTCTTCTTCGACAACCTTCCTTCCAGCGCCTACGCCATAATAAACGTGGACGACCGCAACGGCGAAGTGATGGTCCAGAACACCAAGGCAAAGGTGGTCACCTACTCCTGCCGCCAGATGGCAAGCCACACCGCCCGAATCCAGGAACAGGGCTTCGAGGGCATGCTCCTGAAAATTGACGGTGTGGAGGCCTGGACAAGGCTTATAGGCGAACACAACGCTTATAATGTACTGGCCATTTACACCACGGCAATCTGCCTTGGCGCCAAGAAGGAGGAAGTGCTCCTTGCCCTTTCCCGCCTGGAGAGCGTCTCCGGAAGGCTGGAGAATCTCCGCGGCCCCAAGGGACTTTCCGTGGTCATCGACTATGCCCACACCCCCGACGCGATGAAGAGCGTACTCAAGACCCTCCGCGACATCGCCCCCGAGCGCCAGCTCATATGCCTTTTCGGCTGCGGCGGAGACCGCGACAAGACAAAGCGTCCGGAGATGGCCCAGGTGGCCGAGTCGATGGCCGACCGCATAATCGTCACTTCCGACAACTGCCGCACTGAAGATCCTCAGGCAATCATCGATGATATCCGCGCAGGGCTCAGCTGGGAAGGCATTGCAAAGAGCATTTTCATTGTGGACCGCAAAGAGGCCATCCGCACGGCCATACTCACAGCACCCGCCGGCGCAACCATACTGCTGGCAGGAAAGGGACACGAAGACTACCAGATAATTGGAACCACAAAGCACCACTTCGACGAGAGGGAGATTGTGGCCGAGACCTTTAAAATGATAATGAAATGATCTACCATCTTTTCAGGTATTTGGAAAATCTGGGCTGGGACATCCCCGGCATGGGACTGATGCATTACCTTTCATTCAGGGCGATGCTGGCCAGCGTTACCGCCATGGTGTTCGCACTTGGCGTGGGCAAATGGATTATCCGTCTTCTCCAGAAGAAGCAGATTGGCGAAACCGTGCGCGACCTGGGGCTGGAAGGGCAAATCCAGAAGAAGGGAACCCCCACGATGGGCGGCATAATCATTATCCTTGGAATCCTTACGGGCGTGGTCCTGTTTTGCGACCTCACGAATATTTACGTGATCCTTCTTATCATCAGCACCCTCTGGTGCGGTGCCCTTGGCTTCACCGACGACTACATAAAGGTGTTCCGCCACCGCAAGGAAGGGCTAAGCGAAAAGGCCAAGCTTGCCGGACAGATAGTCCTTGGTTTCATAGTTGGCCTCACCGTGTGGATGAGCCCGGATATCGTGGTGCGTGAGAAAGTTGCCGTTCCCCAGGAGGTGAGCGTGGGCGAAAGCCGCTCCCGCGACGGCGAAACCGCCGTGACCAGCGGACGTTACGTGGAGGAGAACGTGGTGAAGAGCACCAAGACAACCATCCCCTTCATCAAGAACCACGAATTCGACTACAAGTGGCTCTCTCCCTTCAAGGGCGCCTGGGGCTGGTATGCCAAATGGGCCATCTATGTGCTTATGATCGTCATCGTCATCACCGCATGCTCCAACGGAACGAACCTTACCGACGGGCTGGACGGCCTTGCCGCGGGGACATCGGCAATAGTGGGCGTTGTGATAGGTATCCTTGCCTGGCTCAGCGGCAACCTCATAGACTCGAATTACCTTAATATAATGTATATGCCCGGAACCGGCGAAGTGGCTGTGTTCATGTCGGCATTCGTGGGCGCGATCATCGGCTTCCTGTGGTACAATTCATTCCCGGCCATGGTTTTCATGGGCGACACCGGAAGCCTCACCATCGGCGGAATCATAGGCGTGAGCGCGGTGCTCCTGAGAAAGGAGCTCCTCATTCCCCTTCTTTGCGGCGTTTTCTTCGTGGAGAGCCTTTCCGTTCTGATGCAGCGCACCTGGTTCAAGATCACGAAGAAACGTACAGGAGAGGGCGTGCGCATATGGAGCATGACTCCCCTGCACCATCATTATCAGGATAAAAAACAGCTTCCGGGACGCGTACTTATCCCCAAACCGGTTCCGCCCCATCACGAAGCCAAGATCACCGTCCGCTTCTGGATTGTAGGAATCATACTTGCCGTTTCAACACTGGCACTTCTTAAAATACGTTAAGAGTTATGCAAAGATTAGTAGTTCTTGGTGGCGCCGAGAGTGGAGTGGGCGCCGCAGTGCTTGCAAAAGTAAAAGGTTACGATGTTTTCCTTTCCGACAAGGGGAAGATAGAGCAGCGCTATGCCGATGAACTTCGCAAATGGGACATCCCCTTCGAAGAGGGACGTCACACGGAGGAGCTCATCCTCAGTGCCGATGAGGTGGTGAAGTCGCCGGGCATCCCGGGGACCGTTCCGATGGTGCAGAAACTCCGCGCCCAGGGAACCCATATCATTTCCGAAATCGAATTCGCAGGCCGGTATGACTCCGCGAAGAAGATCTGCATAACCGGTTCAAACGGCAAGACCACCACCACTTCGCTCATCTACTATCTCCTGCAGAACGCAGGACTCAACGTGGGCCTGGGCGGCAACATAGGCAAGTCGTACGCATATCAGGTGGCAACCGAGCATTTCGACTATTATGTGTTGGAGATAAGCAGCTTCCAGCTTGACGACGTTTACGACTTCAAGCCGGACATCGCGATCATCACCAACATCACTCCCGACCATCTGGACCGTTACGACCACAAGATGGAGAACTACACGGCCGCCAAGTTCAACATTACCAAGAACCTTACTGCCGACGACTGCTTCATCTTCGACTCCGACGATGAAATCACCATCGGCCACCTCTCCAATATCGTCCTCCGCTGCAAGATGCTTCCCTTCACCCAGGAAAAGGAAGTGGAACAGGGTGCATTCCTGCGCGACGACCGCATCGTCCTCCGTTACGACAAGGAGGAGACGGACATCTACCTGAAGGAGCTCGCCCTTGGCGGAAAGCATAATATCTACAACTCCATGGCGGCGGCCCTTGCCGCAAAGGCCAGCGGAATTGACAATGCAGTTATCCGCGAATCCCTCAGGACCTTCCAGCCGGTGGAACACCGCCTGGAGCCGGTGCTGAGCATCAAGGACGTGCTATACATCAACGACTCGAAGGCCACGAACGTGGACAGCGCCTGGTATGCACTTGAATGCCAGAAGCGCCCCGTGGTGTGGATTGTGGGCGGCACCGACAAGGGCAACGACTACAGCGTGCTGAACTCCCTGGTGAAAGAGAAAGTGAAGGCCATCGTGTGCCTGGGCGTGGACAACGCAAAGATCCACGCCGCTTTCGGGGGCATGGTGGAGAAGATGGACGATGCTCTCTCGGCCGAAGAGGCAGTGCGCAAGGCGGCCGCATTCGCAAGCGCAGGCGACGTGGTGCTCCTGAGCCCCTGCTGCGCCAGCTTCGACCTTTTCAAGAATTATGAAGACCGCGGCGCCCAGTTCAAGGCAGCCGTGAGAAACCTGTAGGAATCGTTATGGTAAAGAAGGCACCGCAGCAGAAAAGGAATCTCTGGAATCTCACTGAAGGGTTCAAAGGCGACAAGATTATTCTTATGGTCGCCCTGCTCCTCATGATCATTTCCATAGTGGCGGTGTTCTCGTCCACAACCCTGCTGGCAAATATGGGCGGAGACCGCCTGGAGATAGTGAAGGACCAGCTGGTGGCAGTAGGAATAGGGCTTGTGATAATGGCAATCTGCTATTTCGGCATCAAGAAAACCGGGGTTTTCCGCTTCTTCTCGCAGTTCGGATTCTTCTTCTGCCTTATCCTGCTGGTAATACTCATGTTCCACATTCCGAATCCCGTATTTTCCTTCCCCAAGAAGGAGGTGGCCCGCCGCGTGATGCTGTTCCACGGGATGCAGATCCACGTTTTCGAGATTGTAAAAGTGGTGATGGTGATGTATGTAGCCTGGGCGGTGAGTTCCTTCAAGGACGGCAAATTCACCTTCTTCCAGAGATTTGCAGAGAAGAATCCCACGTTCAAATGGGTGGGGACCGAACTGTTCACGGAATGGTTCTACATCTTCCTTCCCATGGCAATAACTGCGGGTCTGGTTCTCAGGGGCAGCAACTCTGCCGCCATACTTATCACCGGAATACTCATCCTGATGTGCATCCTTGGCGGAATAAAGTTCAAGCATGTGATGGGCTTCGCGGCCGTGCTGGTGGTGGGGGCAGGAATTTTCATGGCGGTGAAACTGGGCAGAAGCAGCAACGGCGGGACCGACAGGGCACAGACTTTCTTCAGCCGCATAACCCACAGCGACGACAACTCCCTTGAGAAGCTGTACAAGGTGAAGGAAGGGTCGCCCGAATTCTATGAGCTGATGGACGAACTCCGGCAGCCCATAAGCGCCGAACTGGCAATCAAGAAAGGCGGCCTGTTCGGAAGGATGATAGGAAACAGTTCCCAGAAATACGTTACTGCGGCCATCTATGAAGACTATATGTACAGTTTCATAGTGGAAGAGACCGGACTTGTTGGAGGACTTATAATAATAATGCTGTACCTGAGCCTCCTGGCAAGGGGCGTGATGATAGTGAAGGACTGCGGCGACAATATGTTCGCCAAGCTTGCCGTCGCAGGCCTTATCCTTATGATATGCTCACAGGCCTTCCTGCATATGGCCGTGAACGTGCATCTGATGCCACAGACCGGGCAGACTCTGCCTATGATAAGCCACGGCTCGTCGGCATTCCTCATGTTCTGCCTGGCTTTCGGAATCATCCTTTCCATAAGCCGCAACGTGTGGGTGAAGATGCAGCAGAGAGAAGCCGAAGCCGCTCCCATCATAGAGCACAGCGACGAAGTGCAGGAGGGGCTGAGCGATCTGGAAATGCTTGAAAACATGGATAACCTCAATGACGATGAACAGTAAAAACTACAGGCCCTTAAGGGCCATCGTGAGCGGAGGGGGTACCGGAGGGCACATCTTCCCCGCCGTTTCCATAGCAAAGAAGCTGAAGGAACTGAATCCGGAAACCGAGATCCTGTTCGTGGGAGCCGAAGGCAAGATGGAAATGGAAAAGGTCCCCGCAGCCGGTTTCAAGATTGTGGGACTTCCTATCGTGGGCATGCAGAGGCAGCTCACCTGGGCCAACATCGTCAACGACATCCAGGTGCCCTTCAAGGTGCTGAAAAGCGTATTCATGGCAAAGAAGATCCTCAGGGAGTTCAAGCCCGATGTCGTGATCGGCGTGGGCGGATATGCCAGCGCTCCCCTTCTGTGGGCGGCAACGGGAATGAAGATTCCCGCCCTTATCCAGGAGCAGAACGGCTTTGCCGGAGTAACCAACAAGCTTCTCGGGAAGAGGGTACAGTCCATCTGCGTCGCTTACGAAGGGATGGAACGCTTCTTCCCTGCCGACAGGATAGTGCTTTCCGGGAATCCCATAAGAAAGGAAGTCTCCACTCCTCCCACCCCAGAGATGAAGGAGGAAGGCGTGAAGCACTTCGGCCTGGATCCGGAGAAGAAGCACCTGTTCATAGTGGGCGGGAGCCTTGGCAGCGGCACCCTGAACCGCTCAATGAAGAAATGGATTGCCGACGGCTGCCCCGGAGGAGAAGGCATGGATGTGATCTGGCAGTGCGGGAAGTATTACAAGGCAGGCATCGACACGTTCATGGCAGAGCATCCCGTGAAAGGGATCGGCCATTACGACTTCATCTCCCGCATGGACCTGGCCTATGCCGCTGCCGACGTGGTTATATCCCGCAGCGGTGCCAGTTCAGTTTCCGAGCTCTGCGCGATGGGCAAGGCCGTGGTGTTCGTCCCGTCGCCCAACGTGGCCGAGGATCACCAGACCCACAACGCCATGGCGCTGGTCCGCAAGGACGCGGCAATGCTCGTGAAGGATGCCGATGCGGTGGAGACCCTGCTTCCTGCCGCCATCGGCCTTATGAAGGATCCCGGGAAGATGGCTTCGCTTGGCAGAAACGCCGAAGCGATGGCGCTGAGAGACGCCGCACAGACAATTTGTGACGAAATTTACCGCATTACCCTATGATGAGCAAAGTCTATTTCATCGGCATAGGCGGAATAGGGATGAGTGCCCTGGCCCGCTGGTTCAAATTCCGGGGATATGAAGTTGCCGGTTACGACCGCACTCCCTCCGACCTTACCGCCGCCCTCGAGGCGGAAGGCATTGCCATTCACTACGAAGACAGGCCGGACCTTGTTCCCGACGACGTGGAGAATACCATGGTGGTCTATACTCCCGCCGTTCCCGCCGACCTTGGCGAGATGAAGAAGGTTTTCTCCGGAGGATACAAAGTGGTGAAGCGCTCCCGCATGCTTGGCGAAATTGCCAAGGGACAGCGCTGCCTGGCCGTTTCCGGCACACACGGGAAAACCACCACTTCCACCCTCATCGCACATATCCTCACGGAGTGCGGCGAAGGATGCTCGGCCTTCCTGGGCGGCATTTCGCGCAACTACGGCACCAATCTCCTGATGAGCAGGAACAATACGGTGGTGGCGGAGGCCGATGAATTCGACCGCTCCTTCCTCCAGCTCTTCCCGGAGATAGCGGTGATTACAGCGGTGGATCCCGACCATCTGGACATCTATGGCGACTATGCCCACGTGGTGGAAGCCTTCAAGGCCTTCGCCTCCCAGGTGAGCGGCACAATCATAGCCAAGAAGGGCATTCCCGTTGGGGCCGATGACACCAAGGCGAAGATCCTCACCTACCACTATACGGACCAGGAGGCCGATTTCCACCCGCGTGAAGCACATCCCGGGCCGGACGGCTGCTTCATCTACGACCTTGTGTATCCCGGCGGAGTGCTGGAAGGCATACGCGTGGGAACACCAGGCTGGGTGAACGCGGAGAACAGCATAGCGGCGGCGGCCGTGGCGCTGGTCTATGGCATAGACCCTCAGGCAATCAAAGCCGCAATAGGCAGTTTCGGAGGCGTGAAGAGGCGCCTGGAGGCACACGTGAACCGCCCCGGGCTCGCATATATCGACGATTATGCGCATCATCCGGCAGAGCTTTCGTCGGCAATATCTTCTCTTCGCGACATTTTCCCGGGAAGGAAGATCACTGCCATTTTCCAGCCGCATCTGTACACCCGCACACGCGATTTCGCAGGCGAATTCGCCGCAGCCCTGAGCGCCGTGGACAAGCTCATCCTGCTGGACATATATCCGGCAAGGGAGGAGCCCATCCCCGGAGTTACCTCGGAGATTATCTTCAAGGACATTACGGCTCCTGAAAAGGTCCTGCTGCGGAAGGAAGAGCTCTTGGACTATCTGGCCAAAGAGCCTGTGGACGTGCTGGTTACCTTCGGTGCAGGCAATATCGACAGATTCATTGAACCCATAACCCGGATGCTTGAGGCGCGATGAGTTCCAAAGGCCTGAATATGATCCTTTCGGCGGTGACGCTGTGCTCGGCGGTGGCAATCCTGCTGCTGGCGGGAAAGGCGTACTCCCGCGACAGGCATCTTGTCACGTGCAATACCCTGGAAACGGTGATTCTGGACAGCGCCCAGCGCAAGTTCGTGAGCGGCAAGGACATAGAGCTTTTCCTTGACGACTACGGCCCGTGGCGAGGCGAAAGACTGGAGGAGGTGGACCTTCTGAAGATGGAACGCATCCTGGACAGCAAGGGCGCCATAAAGGAGAGCAACGTGTGGACGGGCGACGACGGAGTGCTGCACGTAGAGATCACGCAGAGGGCCCCGGTAATCCGCTTCCAGAAGGGCACAAGCGGCTGGTATGCCGATGCAGGCGGTTTCATCTTCCCCCTGCAGGAAAGATTCCCCGTGAGGGTTCCGGTTGTGGACGGCGACCTTCCGCTCACTCTCACCGAGGGATTCAAGGGCTATCCGGAAAGCGTGGAGGAGCAGCAGTGGCTCCTGCAGATGTCGGCCCTGGCCGCCGGCATGGGCTCTTTCTGGAGCGAGAGGATTGGCCAGATACATGTTCTCCCGAACGGGGAACTCATATTGATACCCAGAAGCGGGGAGGAACGGTTCCACTTCGGCTCCCCCACTGGCATAAAGGACAAACTGGAAAGGATGAAACTCTATTACCAGTGCGTCGCACCCACCAGGGAAACCCCGTACAGGAGCGTGGACCTGAGATTTGAAGGACAGTTAGTTTGCAGATAAACTTTTCAGATATGGAAGAACGGTACATAGCATCAGTTGATTTGGGAACTTCCAAGTTCGGGCTTTGCGTTGCCCGCGTCAAAGGGGATGACGTCCAGATTGTGTATTACAAGGAAACGCCGGCCGACGGCATGAAATACAGCCTTGTATGGAATCCCTTGAAAGCATCTGTTCCGCTGAAGAAAGCGATTGAAGACGCCGAAAAGGAATTGATGATTAAGATACTGCAGGTTGTGGTGGGCCTTCCCAGGAACGACGTGCAGCAGGAAACGGCCAGCGGCAAGATTGAAAGGCCGCAGCCCGATGAGTTCATCACCGACGAGGAGGTGAACAACCTTAAATCCCTTGCCGTGGAAACATATCCGCTGGAGGATGTGGGCAGCCAGATAATGTACGGTGCCGTGGCGCAGTCGTACTCTGTTGACGACCAGATCCAGCTTGTGGAAGACGAAGTTGTGGGAGCCATATCCAGCTACATTGAAGGGACGTTCAAGGTGTTCATCGGCAACCGCAAGGCAACCACTTCCATGGACAAGATGTTCAACACAGTGAACGTTGCAATAGCCAAGAAATACTTCCTCCCGGACGTAGTGGCGAAGGCGGTCCTGAGCGAAGACGAGAAGCAGAACGGCGTTGCCCTGGTCGATATCGGCGCAGGCGTGACTTCCGTGTGCATCTACTACGGCGGCATCATGAGAAGTTATGCCGCCATCCCCTTCGGCGGTAAAAGCATTACCGGCGACATCCGCAGCGAATGCTCCATCTCCGAGCCCCTGGCCGAAAACATCAAGAAACGCTTCGGCGCCTGCATCCCCTCAAAACTTGGCACCCTTAGCGAGAAAGTCCTTCAGCTTCGCGTGACCGACCCCATCAAGGAAGTGAGCGTGAAGTATATTTCCGAAATCATAGACGCACGCAGCCGCGAGATCCTGGACGCCGTTCTGTATTTCATCCAGCAAAGCGGCTTCCAGAACAATCTGCGAAGCGGTATCGTCCTCACCGGCGGCGGCGCACGCCTTGCAAACCTGGGCAACCTGCTCAAGGAGATGTCGGGCTACGAGATCCGTCCCGGATATCCCCTGCACAAGTTCTCCACCATGGTGAACAATGTCTATGAACTGAGCTCCACTGCCGCAATCGGCATGATCCTGGCCGCCAAGGACGACCGCCTCCCGGATTGCGCCACAAGCCCTGAAAAGGTGGAAGACGAAGAGGAGAAGACCGTTGAAGCCGATGTACCCGTGGAAACTGAAAGCGCAGAAGCCGGGCAGGAAGACAAGAACCCCGACGCTCTTTTCGCAAGCGAGGAAATGGGCCCCGAGAAGAAAAAGGATAAACAGGGCCGAAAGCCCAAACAGCCCAAACAGCCCAAACAGCCTAAGGAACAGACCGGAACCATTATCTGGAACAAACTCAACAACTGGTGGAACGAAATGACTAAAGACGAATAAGCTATGGATTACGATATCAAAACCGACATCACTCCCGTGAACTGGACCTACGGCGGCGACTCCATAATAAAGGTTATCGGCGTGGGCGGAGGCGGCTGCAACGCCGTGAACTACATGTACCGCAAGAATATCGACGGATGCAGCTTCGTGGTGTGCAACACCGACGCCATGGCTCTTTCCATAAGCGACGTGCCCGTGAAGATCCAGATGGGCGCAGGTCTCGGTGCCGGAACCGATCCCGTTTCCGGCCGCAATGCCGCGCTTGAATCACAGAACGAGATAGCTGCCAAGGTGCTTGACAACGGCACCAAGATGCTCTTCATAACCGCAGGCCTCGGCGGCGGGACAGGAACAGGCGCATCGCCCGTGATTGCCAAGATGGCAAAAGACCGCGGCATACTCACAGTTGCCGTTGTAACCATCCCCTTCAAGAACGAAGGCAACGAGTCGCAGTCCAAAGCCGTAGACGGCATCCGCGAACTGGAGAAGAACGTGGACAGCCTCCTGATAATCAACAACGAAAAGCTCTACGACTTCTACGGCGACACACTCATCCAGGAGGCCTTCCCAAAGGCCGATGAGGTGCTGGCAACGGCCGTGAGGGGCATTATCGAGGTAATCACCAAGCCCGGCTACATAAACGTGGACTTCCAGGACGTGTGCAAGATGATGCGCAACAGCGGAATGGCACTGATGGGAAGCGGCGAAGGTACCGGCCCCGCACGTCTGGAGATGGCGGTGAAAGGCGCTTTCGAGAGTCCGCTGCTGAACGACTTCGACCTTAAGACCGCGAAGAACGTCCTGGTGAACATCACCGTGGGCGAGAACGAGAAGGGCGCCACCATGAGCGACATGCAGAAGGTGGACGAGATGATTTCCGAATACACCGGAAACGCCAACCGCTTCAAGAAAGGCATCGTCTGGGACAAGGATCCCGAATTCGGCGACAAGATAAAGATTACCGCCATCGTCACCGGCTTCGAAATGGGCAAGATAGGTGAGATCACGGATATGAACCTTGGAAATATCGTGGTTATCGACCACGGATTCCAGTGGGAAACCGGGACCAGGGGCGATGAAGTGGTGCTTCCGGACGTGGCACCGGTGAAAATTGTGTTCACCAGTTCGGATAATGCCCGCCAGAAGTATTTCAATTACGAGGAAAAACCATATCTTTGCACCGAGCCCGGCCAGAATATAAGCCAGCTTGAGGCAATACCGGCAATAAGACGTGCTCACAGCGAAATAAAGTAACATGGAAAGAAGGACAAGAGTAAGATTCGCGCCGTCCCCCACCGGACCGCTCCATATGGGCGGAGTGCGCACAGCCCTGTACAACTACCTGTATGCAAAGCAGAAGGGCGGCGATTTCATTATCCGTATCGAAGATACCGACTCCCACCGTTTCGTACCCGGAGCCGAACAGTATATAATTGAAGCCCTGCGCTGGTGCGGGATCATTCCCGACGAAGGCGTGGATGCCGATGGAAAGGTTGTGGAAGTGGCTTCCGAAAAGCATCCCCACGCCCCATATCGGCAGAGCCAGAGAAGGCCCATCTACCGCAAATATGCAGAACAGCTGGTACAGGCCGGCTGGGCATATTATGCCTTTGACAGCGCGGAGGAGCTTAACGCCCGCCGTGCCGCCTGCGAGTCTTCCGGCCAGACCTTCATCTACAACGCCGTGTCCCGCAAGGAGCTGCGCAATTCCCTCACGCTACCTGCCGATGAGGTTGCACGCCTGCTGGAGACCACCACGGACTGGACGGTGCGTTTCAAGATGCCGGAGAACCGCGTGGTGAAGATGGACGACCTTATCCGCGGACACGTGGAAGTGAACACCGATACCCTGGACGACAAAGTGCTGTGGAAGAGGGCCGATGAACTGCCCACCTACCACCTTGCCAATATCGTGGACGACCACCTGATGGAGATCACCGAGGTTATCCGCGGCGAGGAGTGGCTTCCCTCCCTGCCCCTCCACTATCTGCTTTACGAGGCTTTCGGCTGGACCGATACCATGCCCCGCTTCGCCCACCTGTCACTTCTTCTGAAGCCGGACGGAAAGGGCAAGCTTTCAAAGCGCGACGGCGACCGCCTCGGCTTCCCGGTGTTCCCCCTGAAATGGGTGAGCCCTGAAACGGGCGAAGTGTCCCGCGGCTATCGCGAGGACGGCTACTTCCCCGAGGCTTTCGTGAACCTCCTTGCATTCCTCGGCTGGAATCCCGGCGGAGAGAGGGAGCTCTACACCATCGACGAGCTTGTGCCCGTGTTCTCCCTGGACAGGGTGATCAAGTCCGGCGCCCGCTTCAACGTGGAAAAGGCGAAATGGTACAATAAGGAATACCTCAGGATGAAGAGTGACGACGAGCTCACCTCCCTGTTCATCCCCGTCCTGGAGGCAAATGGCATCAAGATTTCTGCCGATGCTGTTGTTCCGGATTTCATAAACGGAGTATTCTCACGCGATTATGTAAAGAAGGTTGTTGAACTGGTGAAAGAGCGCGCCACCTTCGTTGCCGATATGTGGGACATTGCAAAGGCACTGTTCGTTGCTCCCACAGAGTACGTACAGAAGGACGTGGACAAGTTCTGGAAGGAGGACCACTACGAGAACTGCTTCGAGCTGTGCCAGTACATAAGCGGCGCGGAGTTCGGCTTCGACGACCTCGATCCCTACCGCGGCTCCATGGAAACCGAGGCCCTGGAAACGGCCATGGTGGATTATATCAGGATGCGGGAATATCCCATGGGCAAGGTGATGAACAGCCTGCGGCTATGCCTCACCGGCGCAGCCAGCGGCCTTGGAATCGCTGCTATCATCAGCCTCATCGGCAGGCGCGAATTCGCCCGCCGGATGGGCACCGCACAGAACGTTCTGGGAAGGATCTAGTTACAGGACAATCTCAATAACTGTCTTTTCAGAAGCTTTTACGGCCGGGAGGGTAATCGTTATCCTTCCGGTCGATTTTTCACATTCGCCGGCAGCCCCGCCGTTGATGAGGATGCTCCTTGGAGTGGACTCGACGCCTTCCAGCACAACATACAATTCCCTTTCTGCGGGAGCGCCACTGTAGGAGCCTTCGCGGGGATTGAGCGTGAGGATGAGCTTATTTCCCTTGCGCTGCTTCTCAATCAGGGTATAAGCGCAGGAGGTTTCATAGTCCTTTGCAACGCCATCATCCTCGTAGAGCCTGAAGGAGGACTTCCCTGTCCCGGGAATCACCAGAAGTCCAAGGACATCGGAACGCTCCTGCAGATTGGCGATATCCGGGCCGGCCAGAGGAAGAATGCTTCCGGCCTTCACATACCAGGGATTCTGGTCTATACTGTAACGCAGCTCCTTACGCGTTCCGCCCTTGTACATGGTATGCGTTGCCATATCCCACCACTCACTGCCGGAAGGAAACCAGATTTCCCGGGAGGATTTTCCGTCGGCACCGGCAGCTTCGCAGATAGCCGTGGCCAGGATACGGTCGCCGAACAGGTATTCTTCATTGTACCTGTAGGCCTCTTCCTTCTCCGGATACGCATAATACAGAGGCCTGCAGAGACAGACGCCCTTATCATAAGCTTCCCTGGCAAAGGTGTAGATGTAGGGAGAGAGCGTATAACGAAGCCTTATGGCCTCCAGCATATACTCGAAATGATCCGGATAGGCCCAGATCTTCCTTTCCAGATTGGCACTCTGGGTAGAATGAGTCTTGAAGATCGGTGTAAAGACTCCGAACTGCAGCCAGCGGGTGTACATCTCCGGATCCGTGAGACGTTTGTGATCCTGCTTCTGCATGTGTCCGCCGATATCGTGTCCCCAGTAACCATATCCCACGTTGGAAGCTGTGGCCGTGAAGTACGGAAGGAACTTCAGAACGCTCCACTCGTCGTAAGTGTCGCCGGAAAAGCCAAGCTGATACCTGTGGCTGCCAAGCCCGCCCCAGCGGTGATAAATCAGAGGACGCTCCTCACTGTTAAGTTCTTTGTCACGGAAGAAGGCATAGTTGATCCAAAAGGTATTGCTAAGCCCCTTGATGTATCTGGACTCTATCCACTGCTGCCAGTCAAGCCACCAGAAATCCACGCCCTGGCGCTCCAGGGGACGTATTACGCTGGCAAAGTAAGCATCGGCCCACTCTTTCTGGGACATCCTGTAAGGGACACTGGCCTTGTATCCCGCCTTTCCCACAGGCTTATCGTTTCCGGCATAGAGATAACCGCCCTCGCCGAACACATAGTCCCTGGGGCCGTCATAATCGGAGGTGCGGGAGAGATAGTCGGCGACGAAGGCAGGATAACACTCTTCATACGGGCGGATTCCGGAGGCGGGATGAAGGTTAAGAGCCGTCTTGTACCCCATGGCGTGAAGCTCGCCCAGGAATCCCTCCGGGTCCGGGAACAGATCCCTGTTCCAGGTGTACCCAGTCCAGCCGCGGCCCTGTCCGAAATCGTCCGGTCCAAGGCGCTTGCCCATATCCTTATATGTATAGTGCCAGTCCATGTCCACTATCATAACGTCCATGGGCACATTGTGCTCTTTCATCTCGCGCCCCAGCTCCAGCATCTCTTCATCGGTGAATATCCAGTAGCGGCTCCACCAGTATCCAAGAGCCCACTTTGGCGGCATTGGAATACGCCCGGCAACCTTCACGAAATCTCCAAGGGCCGCTGTGTAGTCGTGTCCGTATGCGAAGAGATACCAGTCCACGCGGTCCCCTTCAGGGCGCTCTGCCACCCAGCCGTCTTCACCGAACAGGTGCCTTTGAGACTCATCCACCAGAGCCCAGCCGTCACGGGAAACGATACCGTCTTCCATTTCCGACTCCCGGCGCGACAGCCGTTCAAAGCCCAGACAGCCGTCAAGGGTGCGAGTCGTTCCCTTCAGGTTACCTGTCGATGACAGCCCGGGGCGCCAGACCCCCATTCCGTGTTTCACGCTCAGGTTATCGGCCGAAAAGCGGCCGCCCCTGTATGTCAGTGTCAGTTTTCCCGTTTTTATGGTAAGGACGCCGTCCTTTGCCGCAGAGCTGTACCTTGGAACCGGCAGATATCGGTTCACAATAGCCAGGGATGCCCTGTCTTCAAATACACCGTCTTCCGCCCACTCCATCCGGATCAGGCGGTCGGTAAGGACGGTGAAACGCGCGTTGCCGAATTCCACAACCGCGGAAGGATTCGCTTTGGGGTTGTTCTGGGCTACTGCCTGAATTGAAAGGATGATAAATGCAAGGAAGGATAGCTTTTTCATATTTCTACTATTGCGCCAGATGAGGAACATACCTTTGCAGCCAGGGCCACAGCCTCTTCATGGGCTTTGGAAACCTGGGCTCCCATTAAGACGGAAGTTATGAAGGCCGCGGTAAAAGAATCTCCGGCCCCAACGGTATCAACCACATTTACCTTCGGGGTATCAATGTGGGAAATCAGACCTGCGGCATCGTGAATCTCACTGAATGAAGCGCCACAGGTATAAATGACATAATCCAGATTCCAGCGGAGGGCTATTTCTTTCAGAGCATCTTGAGGATTGACCGAAAGCCCAAACAAGCGGACCAGCACCGGAAGCTCATCTTCATTAAGTTTGAGAGCCGATGCCGCCTCAAGCGAGTGCCCAATCTTATCCTTAGAGTAATAGTGTTGCCGGAGGTTGATATCAAAAACCTTCATGCAACGCCCCGGAGCCGCATCTATCATTGCCGATATCGCCTTGAATGATTCCTCGCTCCTTCCGGCAAGGGAACCCCAGCATATAGCATCGGCACGGGACAGTGCCGATAAGACATCTTCTGATGCCTCCAGCGCATCCCAAGCCACTCCCTCCAGTATCTCGTACTGCGGGACCCCTGAGCTATCCAGTTTCACAAGGACACGGCTGGTGGGCAGATAGTTACTGCGGATAAAGCGGGTATCCAGACCAAAGCCCTTGCAGCACTCCAGCGTTTCCGCCCCAAGTGAATCATTTCCCACGGCGCTTACCGGATAACTCTCTGCTCCGAGTCTTCCTGCGTAGTACGCGAAGTTCACCGGAGCACCCCCGAGTTTTTTACCCGAAGGAAGGCAGTCCCAGACTATTTCCCCTATTCCGAATATCAGTGGCTTACTCATGATTCAAAGTTGCTATCACTTTTTCATTGACAGCACGGAGAGCCTGCTCATCCATCTTCACCACCTTTCTGTCATAGGTCATAAGACCATTGACTTCCACTTCAACATCGGTTGTCTGTGTATATACACCTGCAGAAACACCCGATACAATCTCGGGAATGAACATATCCGCATAACGGGAGTACTTCTCCAGGAGCTCCGAAGAATCGGCGCACAAGCCCTTGTATCCCCAGTTATTATCGGCCTGCCAGAGATGTCCGGGAACTGCGAGGCCTATTCCGCCGTATTCACCCAGAACGTCGATCTGGGCACCATCACTGCGGAATTTCATGATGGGATGGGGATAATTGTGGCTGTCCAGAATATCTCCGCACAGCACGGAGTTTCCTCCGGAGGCGGAATTGATAAGTCGTGTTGAATCCAGGTCCCTGGTGAAATCAACCACTTTTTCGGTATCAAACTGCCCCCAGGCTTCGTTGAACGGCACCCATACAACAATGCAGGGGTGATTGCGCAACTGGAGCATGATCTCCTTCCATTCCTTGTAATAGTTGGCCTTCGCCTCTTCCGAAAGAGGGTAATCCCAACCGGTATCGTAGGCATACTGCCCCCACTGCTTGTTGGGATCTTCCTTCGGGACACGGATATTGGCAGCCACTGAAGGCATATCCTGCCACACGCATATTCCCAGGCGGTCACACCAGTAATACCAGCGCTCGGGTTCAACTTTGATGTGCTTCCTGATCAAATTGAAGCCCCAGTCCTTTGTCTTCACAATGTCAAACTTCAGTGCTTCGTCGGAAGGTGCGGTATAAAGGCCGTCCGGCCACCAGCCCTGATCCAGAGGGCCGAACTGGAAATAAGGCTTGCCATTGAGGCCAATACGCTTGTTGCCTGCCGCATCCTTCACTTCGGCAATCGTGCGGACAGCAGTGTAGCCTTTCACCATGTCCACTGTTTTGCCGCCTTTAACCACCTCTATTTCAAGACCGTACAGATACGGGCTCTCCGGGCTCCACAGTTCAGGATTGTCAATATGAAGGACAACATCCTCGCCGGGAGCTGAGGAAGCTTTTGCAAGGCACTTGTTGCCACCGTCCGGGTACAGACTGTAAATCAATTCATCTGCATCTCCTTCAACGGAAGACGACAGTTTGATATCACCTTCCAAAGTGGCTTCTGCATAATAAGAGGTAATATAAGAATCTGTCACCGGCTCTATCCATACGCTCTGCCATATACCGGTAACCGGAGTGTACCATATTCCCCCCGGATTGGTAACCTGCTTGCCTCGGGGCTGAATGTCATTATCCGTTCCGTCCAGAACCTTGACCACAAGTTCCTGCGGGCCTTCGGTCAGATAAGGGGTGATGTCATAAGAGAAAGCCGTGTAGCCGCCCGTATGGATGCCGAGTTCCTTGCCATTCAGCCAAACCTGTGATTTCCAGTCAACTGCATCAAAATTCAACAGTACGCGTTTTTTCCACCCCTTGGGAACTTCAAATCTGGTCTTATACCAAAGGGCGTTATTCTCCCCTACCTTAAGACCAACGCCGGAAAGTGAGGATTCTGCACAGAAGGGAACCAGTATCTGGCCGTCCCTGAATGCCGGCTCGGGATTTTCCGCAGGTACTATGGCATAATCCCAAAGCCCGTTCAGACTCTTCCAGTCTTTTCTCACCATCTGGGGACGCGGATACTCTGCAAGTGGATTCGCGCTTGAGAGCTCATCTGCCCAGGATGTGCGGATACGGTCTCCGACGGGTTCCCAGGCCTTTTTTGCACCAAAGCGGTAAATAGTGGTGGATGAGTAGGTTTCTCCAGGCCTGAGCAGCGAAGGGGTGAAATTCTCATGGTTCACGGCATCCGGCCAGCGCTGGGCTTCCAGGGCAAGGGAGCCGCGGAACTCTGCGCCGGTGAAGAAGTTGCCACTATAGAACTGCAGTCCCGGCTGGTCTGTGAGCACTTCCACAAAGCGGCCGGATTCGTTATCAATGACACTGCACACGAGTTCTACTCCGTCCGTATCCTTGTCCAGGCACCAGTTGTGGTCATAGCCCCGGGCATTCTTAAGCTGCTCGTTTTCCTGACCTATAAACTGTCCTATGGCATGCGGGGTGCGGAAATCAAAGGGGGTGCCCTCTACAGGAGCGATTTCCCCTGTGGGAATACTGAGCTCATCGATGGGCAGATATGAAGATGCTTTTATCCACATCCGATAATCCTCCACACTCCCTTCTCCAAGACGGAAGAAAGGATGGTGGGTAATGTTCACAGGTGTGGGCTTGTCTGTAACCGCACTTACGTAAACGCCGAACTCCGAAGCCGCGTTCAGCGAATACGTCAGCGTGATATCAAGATTGCCGGGATAACCTTCAAGGCCATCAGGATGCACAAGTTCCAATGTGAGCGATGAGTCTGTGACAGTCTTCACATCCCATACCAGATTGTCAATGCCTATGAAACCACCGTGAAGCGTATTCTTGCCGTTATCATTGACGGGAGTGTTGTACTGCTGCCCGTCCACCGTAAAACGAGCCTCTCCTATGCGGTTGGCGACCGGTCCCACAGTTGCTCCAAGGAAGCGCTCGCCGGGAGGTGTGACATAATCTGCCAGATTGTCGTGACCGATTACGATATTGTCCCAATTCCCGTCCCTGTCTTTTGTGAAAGTAGAAACCACGCGGGCACCGAAATTTGTTATCTGGACAATCACATCACCACCGCGTATGGTGTACAGGCCCACCTGATGCCCATCCACCTGCTGGTCGAAGCGGGAAGCGTCCACAAGTTCAGGGCCTTTCGTGCAGCCTGCAAGCAGTGAAATAAGCAGCGCAAGAATCGGAGTCAGTTTTCTCATAGGTCAAAATCTATTATAACCTTCATGGAGGTTGTACGGTTAGCGTCTATAAAGTTATACGCTTTATCGTAATTTTCAAAAGAAAATCTGTTGGAAATGAGGGGTTCCAGATTAATCTTGCCATTCGAGATCATATCCACTGCATACAGATAATCCTCGTGACGGTACATCATAGTGCCCACCAGGGTGAGCTCGTGTTCGCCAAGATAGAACATACTGAGTGCCGGATCTTTCTCAAAAACAGCAACGACCACAATCGTGCTGCCCTTCTCAATACACTCCATCAGGCTTCGGATTGAAGATTCCACACCCGCAACCTCGAAACCGACCTGGAAGCCTTCATCGCCAAAGACTTTCTTCACACCTTCTTTCAATGGCGTTTCCGTCACGTTCAGGGTATTCTCTATTCCGCATTTATTTGCTATCTGAAGCCTGAGGTCACTGACGTCAGTGATCAATACCTTTTTAGCCCCACGGGCAATTGCGAACTGGGCCACCAGATTGCCGATTGCACCGGCTCCGGATACCACTACATTCTTTCCTCTGAGATCTCCGGCCCTTGCTGTGGAATGAGCCCCTACAGCTGATGGCTCCACCATCGCCCCATAATCCAGAGACATACCTTCAGGGAGCTTCACTACCCTGTCATCGTCAACCACAAACAGGTCCTGCGCGGCTCCATCGGCCTGGAACGCCTGTACACGAAGATGCTCGCATACATTGTACTGCCCCCTTTTACAAGGATTGCATTCCCCACACACCAGCTGCGGCCGGGCAGTTACGGCATCGCCAGGTGAGCATACCACCACACCGGAGCCAACCGCCTCCACTATGGCGGAATACTCATGTCCCTGAACTACCGGATAAAAAGTTGCCGGATGTTTTCCATGCCAGGAGTGTATCTCACTGCCGCATATTCCTATTCGTTTAATCCTTAATAATACCTCATGCTCTCCCAGCTCTCCGGCTTTTGGAGCCGGTACATCCCGAAACTCAATGTGTTCGGGTTCTACCAAAACTGCTTGTCTCATTTGTTTGAAGGTTTACCGGCCATGCACACAAGGGTGGAGATGATACCTCCTATCGGGCACCACCATGTCCAGGCTATATAGTTCTGGCCAAAGAATTCTTTCTGGAACATCAAGGGGACAATAATGAGCGCGCCCACAACAAGGGCCGCTATAACACTCTTTGAATTGCCCCTTTTTGTAAATATCGCCGTAAGGAATACTCCTATCATTCCAGCGTAGGCAAAACACATGATGCCTGTAGCGAAATCGACCAGGTTCAGGCCGCTTCTTTGCTGCATCACGGCTGTAAGTATAGCAAAGCCCGTGAGCAGGACACCCATCAGCACCACCATTTTGCGGGATGATGCAAGTTGTGCGCTGTCTGTGGACAAAGCCTTTCCCCGGGAAGCTCTTATGGGCAGATACAAGTCGCTCACAAAGCTGGACGCCATGGCATTGATTGCCGAATTGAAACTTGAAAGGGCCGATGCCAGCAGGCCGGTAATCATCAGCCCCCTGACGCCTGACGGAATCCTGTTTTTGATGTACTGGGGGAAAAGGTCACGCGCATCTGTGAACATGGCAGTTGCGCTTGAGTCATTACGGTACATCACAAAAAGCAACAGGCCGATGCAGAGGAAAACCAGCACCACAGGAAGGGTCAAAAGCTGAGATGCCACAAGCGACCTGCCGGCCTGCTTTACATCCTTGCATGCCAGCTGACGCTGGACAAATTCATGGTCTGTGGTGAACTGGGCCACTTTAAAGAAGCCCACACCAATCAGGCCGCCGATTATTGTATAAGGAAGGTCGAAACGAATCCTCGGATCCAGGATCTGGACCTTGGAGCCGGGTTCCCATCCCGCTGGTGTCTTAACCATACCATCCACTGTGAGCGAACGCCAGATCTCCGGCAGGGGCATATCCAGTGCAATCCAAATCATCACCAGGGCCACTATACCCGTGAAAATGAACAGCAGAGTCTGGAACGTATCTATGTACAGCAATCCTTTGATTCCGCCCATCATAGTGTAAATGGTGCTGATTACTCCGAGTATTATGATACTCCACATCAGGAACTGGAAATGGATGCTTCCAAAAAGGATAACCGACACAGCGATGGCTGCGATGAAGAGCCTGGAACCGGATGTAAACAACTGCCCCACAAGAAACATTACACTGTTGGCTCGCTTTGCCGTTTCGCCATACCGGTCTCCGATATAACCATATATCGTTATGGTCTTTGCATTGTACAGTTTCGGAAGGATAAAAGCTGCTACGACACAGCCACCGACTATCCCGCCGAGCATATTCAGCACATAGGTGAGGTTGGTGTTGAATCCGAGTTCCGGCGAGCCCACAAAAGTACCGGCGCTGATTGACGTTCCCGTTGCAGCGATGGCAACCAGCCAACCGGGCATGGCACGTCCGGCCACAAAATAATCGCCTATATCCTTGTTCTTTTTGGAAAACAGCCAGCCTATGAAAAGGAGGGCGAAAAGGAATACGCCCACAATTAACCAGTCTACTACACCCATATCAGTTACTTAATTCTTGCTTTGCCCATGCTATTTTGCTTAAACAATCCTTACGGAATTCATTCCACGGGATCCAGGGACTCACATCGCTTTCGTTGTATTGCACTTTAACCAGCACAGCATCTTTGTTCCTTGCAAAAACCCAGCGGACATTTGCCGCCATGGGGCAATAGGCACAATTGAAAATATCGGCAGTAAAAGGGCCCATTCTCAAAAGGGCCATAAAAGGAATTAACGCATTGTCATGCCCGAAACGGAGACGAACCTGCTTTTTCCCGGATGCGACTGCGGCATCGGCCTCCTCAATAAAGCTTTCCAACAGAGGCCATATCCTTGCCACATTTGCCGGGCGGGACCATCCGCCGTGAAGGCTGAACTTTTCGTCTTCCAGATAATTGAGCAGATTCCACTGCTCACTGCTGAATGCCTGCTCCATCTTCGGTTCTCGAATCAAGCCGGCCGATGGGAGATGGGCGCAGAAATAATACAGGGAGCGGACGAAAAACAAAGGGTCGGCGACTCCCTCGGCAAAATCGGCATCTTCAAACAGACGTTCGTAAACCGGTTTTATGTCAAAACGCGAAAGAAAGAGACTGTCCACATTGTCATGGACTACGGGACCGTTTTTAAGCGCCGGAAGTAACGAGACATCCACCATACCGCTTATTCTTCGCCTCTTTCCATTTTGCCGAAGTCCTTCCAGGAAACAATTCATGCTCCGGACGCAACGGGGCACATCTGACGACACTGCCTTAACCATACAACACCTGGTGAAGAGTTGTGGCCAGTCATCCATCATCCTTCCGGCAAGTTCCCGCTGCTGCCACTCCCCCACCGGACTCAACTCGCCGGCATGCCCCTTCAAAAGAGGATATAAAGCCTTGAAACGGGAATAGACCTCTTCGCCCAAAGGAGTAAGCTTAACCCGAGAAAAGACCTCATTCAAAACCGTATAATCGTTTTCGCTGTAGATATACCTCGCTCCGTGCCGCCCGTAATGGCTTATGTAGAACACCGAATAGTCATCCGGCACAGGCGCACTTACCCTTGGAGCCTCAAAGTCATAGCAAGTGTAAACGCCCTGGGCATTCAGGCCAGCTGAAAGGAGCGCAGAAAGGAAGATGATGAGAACTTTTCTCATTTACCTGACAACTTAACCATGACGGGAAGATGATCAGACCCCCAGTTTCCGGAAGTAACATCCTTGTCAATCACTTCATACTGAAACAGGTTCCAGCTCTCGCTCACGAATATGAAATCGTAGCGATAAGCTTCCGAATCATAAGAAGCCGCCGTGGAGAAATTGGTAAAGGTACCCTTCCTGCCAGTGTAAGAAGCAGGCCGGCTGTCGACAACCTTCATGTAGGGATTGTCAAGGATATAATTGATTGCCGATGCAGTGGGCTTGCAATTGAAATCGCCGGTCCAAATCAGCGGTGAATTGCCTCCTGTTATCTGTTTGATCTTCTTAAGCACGACTTCTGCCTCCTGACGGCGTATCTGCTCAGGCTCATATCCCGAAAGGACTCCGCTATTGGCATGGAAGTGAGAGTTGAACACATAGAAGGTTGTGTTGCTGCCTTTGAGTTTGAACTTTCCCCAGGTGCATGCGCGGCTATACTGCACGCCGTCAAGTTTCGAACGCGGAGTATCAGGCGTATTTGACAGCCAGAATGTCTCCCACTGCCCGTCTATAAGTTCAATTGAAGAAGAATCATAGTAAAGAGCTTCTATCTCATAATCCATCTGGGAAGTATTGGTCGGTGAGAGTGTATTGTAGTCCGAACCATAAAGGTTTCTCCCCAGAAGCTTATACTGGGGGCACTGTTCAAGGATGTACTGGGCCTCCCAACCGGTATTTTCCTGCGTACCTATTATCAAAGGAGACGCCGCCTTGATAGTTGAAACGATATTACCCTTGCGAGAGTCCCAGCGTTTGAACCCGGTGATGCTTTCTTCCGTGGATGGCTTATAATACAGTATATTATACGTCATAACACTCACTGAAGGAGCGAAACTACCACCGGAAAGAGCCACTTCTTTTCCCTTTGCAACAACGGCGGGATTAGATACAAGTCCACCGTCGGCCCATGCCAGACGGCTTCCGGATTCATCCTCGAACCAAACTGTTATTGCCGGGTAATTGCCAACAGGGACCGGAATCCTGAAAGTCATATTTCCTTTGGGCTGGGAAAACCTAACCACAATATCTTCAGACTCTTCCACTGCCTCGGTCGTGGCAGTTCCGTCCTTCAAGACAAAAAAGCCAGTGATCCTTTGTCCACGGGCCGCCACATGGAAAGAACGGGCGGTGGAAGGAATTGCCGAAAAGTTGTAGCAAAGCCTTCCTCCGGTTTCCGAGAAAACCAGATTGTTCTCCCCAGACAACACTCCCGACATCGGAGGAGCCACAACACCGTCTTCCCATGACAGACTGGAAGGGTATTCTACAAGTATGTTTTCATCCTCAACTTTCCCTTTTCCGGAAGGATATACGCCACCGATTATACTCTCCCCATCTTTAATCTTTCCCTTGAAAGAGGCCTCTGCTCCGTTCACCTGTTCAGACATGAATTTCACCAGCCTTCCGCCCGAAGTGACAATGTCGATATCGTCGTCAAAACGCCATTCCAGCCGGCCGGCCCCATCCACTACAGCTTTAGTAGCATTGTCTATCTGTGCAGTAACGGATACGGTTTGTTCTTTACCCTTGTCGGTGGGTTCACCGCCTTTATTACAAGCTGCCGCAAGGGCAAGAATAACTAGCGAAGCATTTATCAAATGAGACATACGCATGTTCTATTCTACTGGTTTTCAATAAGTACCGTGGTCATGGACCAAGTTCCTAAGGGAAGGCTTACTGCCAGGTACTCGTTCTTGTATTTAATCTGAAACTTTTTGCGGGCTCCAAGGTCTTCCGCGGAAATCACAATCACATAACTCCCATCAGGGTTCCGGAATGCTAGCGCAGCGATATCCTCATCCGGGGACTCCATTTCAAGGATATCGGCCCCTTTTTGTACATAAGGGCAATACTGGCGGAAAACATCGGCCTGGGTGGATTGGATGATTTCTCCGCTTTCAAGGTCTATCTCTTCAAGGCCCCCACAAGGATATTTACCGGTGAGCGGCTGCCCGTCTGTGTCCAGCAGAAGGTTCCAGCTGGAGTATGAACTGCTGCCGTAACGGAGGGCGTTGAAAATGACATCGCACCACCACTTGCGGGTTTGAATATCGGCCTTGAGCTTATTTGGGCCGCGCTCGGTAAGATGCATCGTTATGCCCGGGTGCTCAGCCAGCACATTCTTCTGGAGGTCCGGAGTGCCGCGGCCATAAGGATGCCATGCAACTGCATCGACGTTTGCAAGAACCTTGTCATCGGCAAGGATCCGGTTCACCCTCTCCCAATAGGTATAATCATAATCGTGGATCCAAATCTTAGTGTCCACTCCAGCCTTTTGGAAGGCCTCGGGAAACAGTTTTCCGGCAAGCATGGCCTCCTGCTCCTCAGATACCAGGGAGGCGGGACAACCTCCTTTCTGGTCGGTGAGAGGTTCGTTGTGAATGGACATCGCTTGTATATCCACACCGGCTTCCTTATATGCCTTCAGGTATGCGGCAACGTAATTGGCATAGGCCTGCAGGTAATCGTCCAATAGCGCTCCGCCGCACATAGCCCCGGAAGATTTCATCCACCCCGGCTCGCTCCATACTGCAGAATAAACGAACAAATCGGGGCATGTCTTCATCACCTCCCTAATTACGGGAATCATATACAGCCTGTCCCTGTCGATGGAGAAATGCTCCATATCCACATCTCCAGGGACATCGTTATAATTGTAAAGCTCTGTAGCGTAATCACTTGCCCCGCAGTTCAGGCGCACCATGTTAAGGTTCATTCCGGCCGGAGTGAAGGCATCCCGCAGGAAGGCCCTGCGCTTTCGTGGAGACATTTTACCGAGCAGGTAGCAACTCGCATCTGTCAGAGAAACCCCCGTTCCAAGATATGGGTGGGTTGTGCAAACAGAATCCAGATCCAGATAGCCAATCTCAGAATACCCTTCTTTTGTAAACGGCGTGGATTTTACCGGATGCAGTGCCTTATCTTTTGTGGCCTGGAGAACAGTGAACTGTATATCGCCATCTTTCGGCACGTAAACGCTTCCCTCCTTAACGTGATGGCAAGAGGCCAGGGTCAAAAGCACCAACAAAGCTGAGATCTTAACAAAAACGTGTTTCATGCCATAAAGATAGTGGAAAATACTTATCAGTCACGCCATGATAGGTCCACAATTACAGGATTATGGTCGCTTTCCCAGGATGGTGCATTTTTTTGCTGCGAGTTGTCTATCCAGAAAGACTGAACGGCGAACTTGTCATTCACAAACACATAATCTATCCGATGGGTTGTGGGATTATTTGCCTGGAAATAGTGAAGCGTCCCGCTTGAACCGTGCGGGTTAAGGGCATACGCGCGGGCATCGCGCATGGTTCCTTCATCAATGACATACTTTACAACATCATCGGCCGATGAATCCCAGCAGTTGAAGTCTCCGGTCCAAATTACGGGATACGAACTGCTGTACTTCCTGATTTCAGTGAGGATTGCGGCGGCCTGGGCCTTTCGCTCCGCTGCGTTTGAGGCCGTTTCTCCCACCTGGAGATGAGCGTTGAACACATAGAAGTCATGCCCGGCGTAATTCAGCTTCACCCAGTTGCAACGGCGTGTGTTGGTTTGGGTAATGTCGAAAGATCCGCTCCCCAGCACCGTAGCCGATGTCCTGTAGTATATTGCCGACGTCTCATAAGTCGATGTATAACCCAGCTCGCTAATTGCTTTGTTGTGATTTGATTTCCCAACCGCATAATAGCCAGACAGGCTGGAAAGGATATCGCTAATCTGCTGCGTCGTATTCTCCTGTGAGCCCATCACATCGAAATACCTCTTCTCAAGCGCCACCGGAACAACAAGCTTGCGTTCGCTCCAAAGTCGTCCGTCACCAGGGGTGTATTCTTCCTCGTCATGAGCGAATCGGATATTGAAGCTCATTACACGGAGCATATCCGAAGGCATGGGTCTTACGAACATATCGCCCCGTTCCACCGTAACGTCGGTCAGGACCTGCCACTCCTTTATCTTATTACCGGCAGCATCGGCAAAGGCTGCATAAATACTATGGTAACTTCCTGAAGGGATTGGGACATTGAACGCCTTGTCCATGCCATCGTTTGTGAAAGAAACTACCACTCGGGAGTTGTCACTTATGGATGTGGTTGGAACGCACATCCCGTCACAGACCTGGATTCCGTCGAACAGTCCTCCTATTTTATTCCCGTTAGCCACAAGATAAAACTGAGCGGCATCCTGAGGGATCTCCGCCGACGGACACTGAACCTGGACCATACCGCCCAATTGGCGGAAATGCAAGACATCAGAGCCATCGAGGATTGCCGCCATCGGGGCCATCATCGCCTGATCCTGATAGGAATAGCTTGACGTATAGGCTATTGTAGCCGATGCGCCAGACAAGGCCCGCAGGGCATTGAAAGGGTAAACGGCAACCAAATCGGCCTTTTCCCCCGCATCAAGATTTCCCTCAAGAGTGGCCTGTGCCCCATTTATGGAGGTTACGGTAAAAGGCTTTGCACTGCCGGATGTTGTCCATACTTTAACCTCGTCTCCGATATTCCAAGAAACAATGCCTGAACTGGTTACCGACGCTTTTGTCTGTTCCGCAATATCAGCCTTAAGAACCGTATTGTACCCCGAAATCCTGTCTCCTGCGGTTTCCTTACCGCAGGAGACAGAAATAACAAGAGTAATTATTACCCCTAAGGGGATTGATGGAAAACGCTTCATTTAACGTTGAAATTCTCCACGTTTGCACTCGTAGGAGATGCACTCTGATATGATACCACCTTTATCTTGATATTGGTAATATCAAAACGCTGGTCGGTTTTTATGCCGCTTTGGGCATACTTATGGCCGATTGCGATGTAATCATTGGCGGTAACCCCCGGGACTGTTATGGTATAGGTTTTCATCGTTGTACCACTGACCGTTACCGAGTGGGCATTTAATGCATCAGCGGTGTTCGGGGAGACGGCATTGATTACGAAAGAGAATGCTCCTTCAGTGAATGACTGAATAGGTGCAGCAACTATTTCAACGCTGTTCGATGAAGAGAAATTCTGGGCATCGAAGGACACTTCAATTGTCGCCGTTCCGGAAAGCGGAGCAAGTTTCGGAGTGATTAGCATACCTCTACGAGAATTACTTGAACTGGAGAAGTTGCCGATGTGGAAATAACCAAGATGCGGGTACATATTTGTCTTTGCCTCGTAATAAATTGTACCGTCGGTCTTCTGCACCAACATATGCCAGCCGTTAAGACTAAGTGAGGATATATTATCTGAGCTGCAAATACCCTTGCCTGTATCCGCACCCACATAGGCGTTGTATCCAACCAGCGTTTCATTTGAAATCGTGGGATATCCGGATACCGAGCTTAAGAATGTGGCAGGATAGGCGCTGGTGATATTTCCTGTTGAAGTGGTATTCTTCAGTCCTATGGATTTCACACCGTTCAGCCAGTATCCTCCGCGCTTGATATCAGAGAAGTTTTCTGCCAGGATCACCTGACCCGCGACAGCCGAGCCGGCGCTGAGGGAGCCGATGTCAACTCTGGTAAAATCGTTTGTTGCCACCTCGACTGCTGCACTGGGCTTGGGATTAGAAGGATCTGTTATATCCTGAGCCACACACCAGTACGATGTTCCAGGAACAAGACCGGCAAAGGTGAATACCGGAGGGAAATTACTTGCGTCAAAGGCCAGGAAAGTGCCAGTTGACCCTCCAGCCGTACCGGTGGACTTGAAGTCATAGCTGTAAACTGGCGTTGTGCACGCAGCATCGCTGTAAAGGGTCACATTGTAATCCTTGGTGATATCAGTTGCCACCGTATAATCCTCAGTCACGCCAAACTGAACAGTAACGGAAGTGGAAAGCGCGCTTACCTGCTTCACGAAGCAATCGGGCGCAGGAGCAGGAACGTCCATTGATGCTGCATCAAGTGCGGGCATATTCACAAGTCCTCCACGGACCACATTCTGCGTCTTTGAGGATGTCTTATAGCAAAGGACCTTGCCATCGCCATCCTTCACGTTGATTGTGAGCTGTTTGTAGGCATACACAGGAACAGGAAGGTTGAAGCTCATCGTTGAAGCAGGAGAACTGAATGTAACGGACGGTTCTTTACCGGCAGATGTAGTTGCCGGAACAAGACCGAAACCTGCCAATATCAAATCCCCGTCAGGTTCACTTACAGTGTAGCTGCTACCTATTTTCGCCCAAGGACGTTCGGTATTGCTTTCGTCGTATGCGGTTACGCTGATGCTCCTTGCCTCTGCAGGCATATTGCTGATGGTGAAGCGGAGCATACCGCCCATATGTTTGAATTCCAGTGTGCCATCCCAGTTGGCTGGTATTTCGGAAATCATATAAGGCTTGACATCCGTATCTGATACCCATGCGCTATTTGTAGGGAGGTTCACATTCGGATAGCCGTTGGTATTCATACCGGAAGCAATGCTTGCGGGATAAATGGCATAATCAGAAGGAGCTTGGCCATCGGCCAGTTCAGCAGTAAAAGTGGCCGATGCAGAGCCTACTGTTGCAGGGTCGATGTCGAAAGTAACGAATTTACTGCCTGTCCAGACAGCTATGGCATCATCGGCCGCCCAGGTGCACTTTCCCTTGTTTCCTTCGATGGAAAGTGTTGCCTTCGTGGTCTCAGATAGGCTCGCTGTTATAGAAACAATATGCTTTTGCTGAACGTCGCCTTCCGGAGATACGGTTTGCGCTTCCTTGCCGCATGAAAATACAGCAAGGATTAGTGGTATAGATATAATAAAAAGCTTTTTCATAATCATTCGTTTTACCATTCTCCATCCGTTATTTCATAGTTCTCAATCTGATCGGCATTTGCCCGGCCACTTGTGCAGAAATTCTCCAATTCCACAGTGACAATTTCACAGGATGGCTTCAAATAAGTTGTGTTTACTTTTATATCCATAATAATACGGTGTTTATTTCACTTTTATGCATATTTCATCCAGAACGGCAGCGCCTTTCTTGTCGGTTGCGAAAGCTACGCGGTCGCCCTTTTTGAGACTCACGGTTACAGTATATTCATACCACCTATGAGCATCACCGGCGGTGAAGCTTTCAGCCGCTTCAGTGGTTCCGGCAGAGTTATACAGAGGAACTTCCTCACTTGTCCAGACCGGAGCGTCCACAGTGCTGCCTTCGCCGTCCCAAACGCCGACAGTCATTACCATTCCAACTCCCTGGAGGGCCAGAGCCTTGAAGCTTACCTTGCATTCCTTGGGCTCAGAACCAAGCAATTCGGAGTCAAGGGCGGGAGTAACCACCATACCGCGGACCGCACTGGTTCCAAGGGAGGAATCATTTGCCTTAAATGCCGCACCCATGGTCACAAATCCCTGTCCGGGCCATACATTGTTCGTAATACGCCAGTCACTGAGATTTGCGACGTTTGCCGACTCATCCTTTATCGTGTACACCTTCGCGCCCTTGGCAAATTCGGGAACTGTGATAACACCACCGCCGATGGAAACGAGCTCGTTTGATGCACTTATGCCGGTGACCCAGCCGATATTGGCAAACTGTGACGAAGGAAGCTGGGTATTAAGAGGATAGAAGCGCCAACCTCCTGTCCAATCGGCAAGGAACGGAGCAGTGAGAGATCCAGTAGCACCCGGAGCGGGGCAGAATGCGGGATAAGCGCCAACGGCAAGATTCACGAAGTCGGCCATAAGTGTGACCTCGTCAAATCCCTGGAAGAGGATTTCATCGGAACCGGCGCTGTGCTTCGATCCCGTGGATACCTTTACCAAAGGTGAGAACTCCGAGGTACCGGCAGCCGATGCCAAAGTCTTTTCTCCCTTGCTGGTCTTGGCGTTTGGCATATATGAATCGTACTTGTAACTATCGACACAGCGCACGCGGAACCAGTAATCAGTGTCGGGCTTCAAATAGCCAAGCGCTACTGCAGTGGGGGCGAGAGGCTTGTCGGAGCCGCACACAAGGCTGGGCATGAAAGGATGGCCATGGAATGTATTCTGGGCATCGCGGACATACTCATCGACAAGGGGCGTACTTTCCGCATTCTCGGTTTCGAACAGCTGAATCTGGAAACAGCCTATCTGGGTGTTGGTGAGTTCACCCGCACAATTGTCAAACGCCACACTAACGCCGGTGGGGCCCACATTCTTGACAAGCTGCCTTACTCCTGCGGTCTTGAAGGTGACAGGGTTGAAGAATGCTTCTTTACCTCCTGATACGGCACCAAGTTTCACCTCGTACTCCGTATCCATGGAGAGTCCGGTAAAGTGGTAGTTCTTCGCATCGGAAGGAAGAGTTTCTACCAAAGAGCCGTTGAGGTATATCTTGTAAGAGTCATAGGTCGTTTCCGAATCCCATGAAATCTTTGCGTCAGACCAGAATGCGCCGTCCACCTTGATCTCCTCTTCGATGGGGGGATATCCGTCGTAACTCACCACCTTGATGTCAAGGTCGTCCAGGAAGAAACGGGCATAGCCGTTTGCATGAGATAGTTCGCCGGTAGTGCCGCCTATCGCTATCCTTGAGGTGGGATATACTCCGGAAATGGTGACCTTATATGTTCCCCACTCCGTTGCGTCCTTCAGGAGCACCAATTGAGTGTTGCTGTAATTGGCTGCTGAAAGGACGTTCCCATCAAGAAGGCCGCCGTCGGCAACCTCTACCTTTACATAGATTTCGTGATAATTTGTAGGAGTCTGGCAGCCAGAAGAATAGGCCGATGCACGGAAACTGACCTCAACGGTAGCCGGTTCCTTAAGACCCGACAAGACCGGGGTTATAAGCCTACCAGGGCCATCAGATTTGCCTATCTTGACATATCCGGCCTGTGTGAATACCTTTCCATCGACATCCTGGGCAAATTCCATAATGCGGGTACCATACTTGAATGCCCTCCAGTCCTGAACCGGCTTGGGGAGCGTTGCATTATATCCTGCGGGATCCAGGCCTTCCGGTTTTGTAAAAGGCTCTTCGTCGCAAGTTGTACCATAGGCTATGCTCACATGATCTCCGCCGAATATGCATTCGGAGAAATCCTCATGCATCACGGTACCGCCTGCGGCCACCTCAGATGCTCCAACCGGAACGACCGTTTGGGAGGCTGTGGTGAATTCCACGGGATCGGAGAAAGAATCGTTGCTTTTGTCCACCACTTTGAACCAGTACTTCGTATTCGGTTCCAGACCGGTAAAGGTCTGAGCCGGACGTGTAGTGTACTTTTCAATGTCATAGTGCCATGTCCAGGCGATAACGGGAGTCTCGCACTTTTGGTCGGAGTATATTCCCACCACGTACGTAGCCCCAAAATCCTGTTCAGCATTGCCTTCATACTCAGACCATGCGAAACAGGCTTCCGTAGCAGAAACATATAGTTTCTCAGTGGAGATGGAGGCTTTTGTTTCCTCTGTTCCGGTATCGTCTTTTTCCTTCAAAGGGTCAAAGACGTCGTCGGGTTGCTTATGGCAGGCTACGACAGCAGCTAAAGCCATGAAAATGATTACGGGAAAACGTTTCATGTTATTATGGTATTATTTTGTTAATGCAGGGTAACCGGGATTATTGTATCCGGAAGGAATGCCGTCGTTGGCAATAAACTCCTTGTAGGGGAAAGGCCAGCGCTCGTCACGCCCAACCTGGAAAGTCATCTTTTCCTGAACGCGGAGATTAATGCTGCCGCTTCCGTCCCAGGTAGAGGAGTTGTCATAGGAAACAATCCAATCATCGTCGATGATGGGTTTTGCATTAGAAATGTATCCGTCTGAGTTCTCAGGAGTTGAGAAGCCAGGGGCATACTTGTTTCCGTTCACGGCCTTGGCCGCAAGGACGGTACCATCGGCAGATTTCCAACGACGGATATCGAACCAACGGAAGCCTTCACCGGCAAGTTCCACTTTTCTCTCGTAACGAAGAGCCTTCCTCAGTCCAGCCTGATCAGTGGCAGTCACGGGAGGCATACCAACACGTGCACGGATTGCATCCAAATCCGCCTTGGCCCTTGCAAGGTCGCCGCCTGTCATCTCTATATTGGCTTCGGCATCGATAAGAAGGACTTCCGCCCAACGCAACAGGCCAACGTTAAGGTCGTCTTCGGTAGCGTCTCCGGATATGCGGCCATAGTAATCATTGTCATGGAACTTGCGCCACAGATATCCTCCGGGGCCTTTAGAGCCGTTGGCCCCGTACTCCGACTTGGAGACAAGTGGTGACGACTCTGAATTGGGGACCAGCTTGTTGGTGGTGAAGTCCATTACATTATCTATAGTACAGTCCAGTTCATACTGCACGTTAAGCACACGTGTGTGAGGCATAGTTGCCGTCATATCAAGTCTGGGATCCCTGTTCCGGCGCGGATGTTTCCAGTCATACAATGGCGATTCAGCGATTGAAAGACCGTCGATGCATTGGTATGTATCCACCATAGCCTGCGAGGGACCATGCCAGGAGCAGCCACCCACGGCACGAGTTGCCGTTCTGTAGATATTTGGCAGGAGACTGCCCACAAGCCTGTTGTACTGAAGCGCCCAGAGCCATTCCTGAGAGGTCTGTCCCTTATATCCAAAGAGAGCTTCAGCCCCGGGCTGACCGTCTTCCGGATTCTCATAGTAGGTGCAATCCAGAGCCTGAAGGCCATATATACCTTTTCCAAGTTCCATGGCTTTCGCAGAACACCTTGCAGCCTCGGCCCACCAGGCAGGATTAAGATGTGCCCAGTTCAAAGCGATTCTGGCCTTGAGTGCATAAGCACCCACCCTGTCGATTCTGGTTGTCCCATAGGTGGCTCTTGGCCACTGGACGGGAAGAGCATCTATGATTTCGTCTTTCAGGTCCTCCTCCAGCAGCCTTTTGACAACTTCTTCAGGAGTAGAGAGCGGGGTTGCATTGTTCTTAAGATCCAGGCAATGATCCACAAACGAGATATTACCGAAGAACTGGCAGGCTTGATTGTATTCCAAAGCCCTGATGCAAAGCAGTTCTGCACGGAACTGGGCAATGGTATGATCATCGCATACTCCTTTTAGCCTGTCCAGATTATCCAGGACAAGATGTACACGACCGGCCACCTGATAGATATCCTCGTATATCCACCTGGGAGGATATGATTCCGAAGTGAGCGTCCCGTTCATCTGCTTTATCAGATTGTCATTTCCTACGCGGTATGTGCCGATATCGGTTGCATCATCCTCTATCCTGTACGGGAAGGTGGTACTCTGCAAATCTTCAAGAGTCAGTCCTTTATATGCCGCATAAACTCCGGCAAGGGCCTCTTCTTCGCTTGCAGGGAATGTTCCGGAAGAAGGGCCGTTCATGGGCTGGCGGTCCAGCGAACATCCTGCCGCCATGAGTACTATTGAAAGTATGGATAAAGTCTTTTTCATAAGCGTCAGAATTTAATGTCCACTCCAAAAGTATAAGTACGGACCTGGGGATAGTTGGATGCCACCATGCCGATGGAAACGCCATCTGTTGCCGAACCGTTATAAGCCACTTCCGGATCGTATCCCTGCCAGAAATTGGTGAAGGTGAGAAGGTTCTGGGCGTTTGCGAAAAGCATTACAGAGCCCAGACCCGCCTTTTTAACCAGATTTGCAGGCAACATATAACTGAGCTGCAGATTCTTCAAACGGCAGTACGAGGCATCGGCGAGCCAGAAGGTAGAAGGCTTCTGGTTTATGTCGGCCTCTGTATAGGTGAGCCTGGGGAAACGTCCGCCCGGTGTTTCCGGCGTCCAACGGTCCAAGTGTTCTTTGCGGAAGGTACCGCCCTGATAACAAGGCATCACGTAATAACCGCTCAGGTAGGAATCCACCTTGCCGACGCCCTGGAAGAAGGCGCTAAGGTTCAAGCCTTTCCAGCCGAAGTTGAGAGTGACTCCATATGTATAGTGAGGAATTGTTCCTCCTATCACGTGCTTGTCGTTGTCATCGACCTTACCATCTTTGTTCCAGTCGGCATAATAGAGGTCCCCCGGCTTGAGTATGGTGTTATACTGAGGCAGTTTCTTGTTCACTTTATCTGCCTCTTCCTGAGTCCTGACCATACCCAGGCAGGTGAGACCACGGATCGAATTAATCTCCTCGTTTTCCTCGTTTATCAGAAGGCCGTCAGAACCGCCGGTCGTTGTTCCGTTCATGTTCAGAATCCGGTTGTGGACATCCGACAGATTGGCGTCAATTCCCCAATGGAAATCGCCTGCTTCATCGTTATACGATACGGCGACTTCCCATCCCACGTTTCTTACACTGCCGGCATTCTGGTAGGGTGCGCCAAGGCCGATGGTTGCCGGGATGTCAAGCTTCATAAGGATGCCGTCAGTGGTTTTGTGATACCAGTCGGCCGTGACGGAAATCTTGTTCCAGAGGCTGAAGTCTATACCCACATCATACATTGCCGATGTCTCCCAGGTAAGGTCCGGATTGGCCAGTGTGGTGAGCGTTGCTATGGGTTGTATGGCTTCATTCACTGAAAGGCTTCCGAGAGCAAGACTCTGGGATGTAGGATAATAAGAAGAGCTGATATTCTGGTTTCCAAGAGTTCCGTACGACGCACGTATCTTCAGCTCCGTGAGGATGTTCTTTATCGGACGCATCCAGGGTTCCTCGCTCACCCTCCAGGCTGCCGAATATGACATGAACGGTGCCCAGCGATTTTCTTTTGCAAAGCGGGAAGAGCCATCGTAACGTATGTTGGCCTCAACGAGATAGCGCTCCTTGTAATTGTAATTCAGCCTTCCGAAGAAAGAGCCGTAGGCATACTGGTAAATCTTTCCGTCGTTGTCTTTTGTCTCGTCATCGGCTCCGGCAGAAATTACGTCATACTGGGGATAAGCAAAATCCTGACGTGTTGCGGATAGTGTCTTCTGGGTCCAGTCCTCATAAGAGGAGCCAAAGAGCAGGCGGACGTTGTGAGTATTCGCAAAGCTTTTGTGAAGGATCACTTTTGCATAATAGTTCCCGTAGAACGAGCGTGTGCAGGATTCCGTCAGGGAGTTATGAACAACGTTCGAGGATGAGGAAACAGTGCCGAAAGCATCTGAACAATATTCTATTCTGTCCTTAAACACATGGCTTTCACTCATTACATATCGGGGCGAAACCGTTCCTTCAAGAGTGAGCCAGTCCACCGGATCGAATGTTAGAGTGAAGTTTCCGTTCAGACGGTATGTATTGCTCTTGTTGTTTCCTCCCTGTCCCTCCAAATACGGCAAAGAATTCACCGAGCCACCTGTGAGCATAGGATAACCTCCTGTGGACCATTGAGTAAGGTTCAGTGGATCGGACACATTCATCTGAGTAAACAGAGTGTTCTGACCCGGATTCTTTTCCTTATGACCATATGTGAGGGAAAGGTCGAATTTCATGTGCAGCTTGCTTGTGAGTTCCACATCCATATTGTTACGCAAGCTGTATCGCTGGTAACCGGTGTATTTCACAATACCGTCCTGGCTCATATAGCCGAGCGATGTCATAACACGTATCTTTCCGCTACCTGCAGACAGCGAAAGGCTATGGCCGTGAGTAAAGCCCGAACCAGTGAGAATGCGGCCCTTCCAGTCGGTAATCGGATAGCCGTCGGGGTCTATTGCGTTGTTTCCGGCATAAGCGGCGATATAATCGTCGGTATAAATGGAACTCTTCCCGTCATTCATATCGGCCTCCCTCCTGAGCAGCATGTACTCTTGGGGAGTTACGGTTTCAGGAACATTTGTGGGCTCCTGCCATCCGGCATAACCGCGGTAGGTCACAGACGAATGGTCCTTGGAAGCACGCTTTGTTGTAATAAGGATCACTCCATTTGCAGCCCGGTTGCCATATATGGCCGACGAAGCGGCATCTTTAAGTACGGTTATCTTGTCGATAAGGCTCACGTCAAGGGCATTCATATTACCCTCAATTCCATCTATCAGCACCAAGGGCTCAGCGCTTGAACCTCCAAATGTTCCAAGGCCGCGCACGCGAATCGTACCCCCATCGGATCCCGGTTCTCCGGTCTGTGTAGTAACCGTCACACCGGCAGCCATTCCTTGGAGTGCAGATGAAGCCTGGACAATAGGCCTGTTGATAAAACTCTCTGTGGATACTGTGGATACTGAACCCGTTAGGTTTACTTTTTTCTGGACGTCATATCCCACCACGACAACCTCCTCCAGGAAGTTGGCGTCGGAAGAAAGAACTATTTCATAGTAATTCTTTCCCTGCTGTACCGTCACTGTCTGTGATGACAAGCCAAGAGAAGATATTTCCAACACAGTACCGGGCTTTACCCTGATGGAGAAACGCCCATCCATGTCTGTTGTTACTCCGGTCGTAGTTCCGGATACAAGCACACCGGCTCCGATAACAGGCTCACCACTGTCATCCGTGACAACTCCTGACACTTCCACAGTCTGCCCCTGGGCAAAAGAAAGCATCGTTGCCAAGCACATTATAATTGACAAGACTAATCTTTTCATGTCTATTCAGCTGTTGTAAAAGTTGAAAAGGTGGGAGCCGAGCAAATTGTTCCGTCAGCTTTTCTTGCCACGAATCCGATACAATACGTAGTTGCCGCACTTAGCGATGAGTACGACTTCTCATAGGGGGCATCACTTTCCCTTCCGTGCTCCATAATGTAATCGAGCCTGCCCTTGGCATCCATTCCAAGATACCCCACGGCATCGGCAAGAGCGGGATCCGTTACCAGAAACGAAGCCACTTCTGAAGTGGGAGTGAGAGCAATAGTAACCGACGACGAGGTAAGGTTTGAGTAGCTCGCAGCCACAGCCGTGTCGATTGGAGAATCATTGCGCCATACTTTCTCGCATGAGATAAGCATGACTCCAAAGACAAGTAATGCAATAAACTTTTTCATTATCTATCTTCTGCTTGGTGTCCAGTGCGGTCCACTTGGTGATAAAACTGTGTATAGGGTACATCAGTCCGGCCAGCTCCCTTTTTCATGAGCGCCACCAGGTCCTGGAAATAAGTAGTATAGATGTCCCTTGGCAGAGCATTCTTTTCGCGGCAGACGTTGGCGGCAAGCCCCACGACTTCTCCCATCATTGCGCAAGTGCGCATCACACGCACCGATCCAAGAGCTATGTGGGTGACGCTTATGTCGCGGCCTGCCATAAACATATTGCGGATATCGGCACTGTAAAGACAGCGGTAAGGGACGGCATAAGGGTCGATGGGGGTGAGTTTTCCGATGGACATCCATTCGGCGCCGGGATACTTTCCGGCATTTCTGGGATCCGGATAATGCTGGTCTATGCGCCAGGTAGTTGTGAAGGTCCCGTCTTCATGAGGAATAGGACGCGTCAGATCCTGTTCTTTCAGGATATAGTCACCTACAATGCGGCGGCTTTCACGCTTACCGCTCACATGACTCACCCATGTCAGATGAGTGCATTCCCAGTCTTCCTTCTTTGCCAGACGGTTTTTGCAATATGAGAAGGTGCTGTATGCCACATACATTCCATAGTCGCGAATCTTTTCAGCATCGGCAATCTGGTCATCATTCATTCCCACTTCCCAATACCAGTTGGCCCTATGGACAGGTTCCACAGTTTCCTCATCCAGCTTAAGCCCCCAATCCAAGCTGTCGGGGAAAGAACAAGGAGTGTTCTGATCCTCGCAATACCATTCGATGGATACGCCCATGGTGTAATCATCGGCCTTCTCCGGCGCCAGGCTTTCCCCGAATTCGCTCCGCGCTTCACGTCCCATCATGGTGCGGGCTCCGGCAAGAGAGGCAAGGTGGGCATCGCCCGTACAATCGGCAAACAGGCGGCCGCTGATTCGGATGCGGTTCTGCTTTGTGGCCTCAACAGCCTCAACAGCCTTGATTGACCCATTCTCCATAACCGCCTTGTCCACCGTATATCCGGCGAAAAGGGTGATATTGGGTTCTGCAGCAATAACATCCCACTTCTTCCAGTCCTGGTAGTGGTGTGCTCCCCTTGCATTTCCGATACGGTCCGGGCCGATTTCGTTCAGAATATAGCCCAGGGAAGGATATGGAGCCATATTGATTTGACCGCCAAGCCCCACCCTGACCTCTGAAGAGTTATTGCCTCCAAGTATGTAACGGTCCTGGAGAAGGGCCACTTTGCTCCCGAAGCGGGCCGCTGCTATGGCGGCGCAAAGGCCGCTCATTCCAGCTCCCACTATTACAAAGTCATACTCTCCCTTGTCTTCGGTTTTCTGTGGAAGAAGCCGGTTGCGCAGTTCTTTATATTCTTCCAGGCTGTCTCCCGGAACTTCATTCGAAGAAGTAAGAAGAATGGCATCCGCTCTGCCGTCCAGACCGGTGAGGTCGTGAAGGGCAATTTCGTGCCTGCCACTTTCAAGCTTGAACGTTTCCCCTTTCTGCCAGTACCACGAAGCCCTCTCTTCAGGTGTGGCGCCAGCTTTCCCCGTGCCGAATTCGCTCTCGCTTGTTACTCCGTCTATGGACACTTGAAAAATGCCAGGGGTCTTGCCATCGCTCCAGAAAGCCGTCCAGTTCTTTGTCCGGACCCAGAGAGTGTATTCTCCGCTTTGGGGAATGTTAAAGAATGTTTTTGCATCCTTTTTTAAGGGATTGCCTATACCGTGGGCAAGCAGATAACTCGAGCCCATCTGCAAAACAAATTGCTGCTCCACCGTCCAGTCTCCGAGATTGTCGAATCGTGTACACAGCAGCATAACAGAATTTTTTGTAGTCATACCACAAGCTTTTAATGGTCACCACAAAGCTAAAAAGAATTATTTAAATATGCAAACTAAATCGATAAAGGATTATTTTTGTCTAAAAAAAAGAAGGCTGGCCGCCTTCTTTTCAAGATCTATTTTCTGGTGGAATCCCCAAAGAAAAGCTTGGGTGGAATCAGTATTTTTCCACCTGGCGAGCCCGCCATCATGCCCTTGAGCATCTTGTATGATTCTATTCCCACCTGGTCGGAACACTGGGATACATAAGAGATGGTTGGCGAGAGCGTGGTAAAAGCCGGACTCTCGTCGTGGCAGAAAATTGCCATGTCGCGCGGAATCTTCAGCCCCAAATCCAGAATCGCTCTTATGCTGTTCAAGGAAAGTTTGATACGGGGAGTAATCAAAGCCTGCGTTCCTTTTTGAACAGCTTCTTTCACAAAAAGAGGAACCTCGGAGGCGACAGTGCCGGACTCCGCGTAATATATATAAGGTATAAGACCGTGTGAGCGCATGGATTCCGTGTAACTGTTTTCCCGGTCTCTCAAAGACAACACATCCATGTTTTCCGAAATCATCTCTATGCGCCTGTAACCCTGCTCATAAAGATGATCCACAACCATCTTCATGCTTAGGATATTGTCCAGGAAAACGCGGCCGACACCCTCCAGAGAAGGAAGGTCTCTGTTGATAATGACCACAGGAACACCTTTCTGAATCACCTTGCCCAGGCTCGCCTCGCTTCCGGCGCAGGGAGTAACGATAATTCCGTCCACGCCATGACCGACGAAAATCTCCAGAAGCTCCGACATCCGGCTGGCACTTTCGGCAGAGCTTCCGAACATCACACTGTATCCATCGGCATGTGCCAGCTCTTCAATATACCGGCCTGCCTCGGAGAATGCGTAGTTGGAAATATCGGGAGTAATTACTCCCAGGAGGAAACGTTTACCGCTGCGAAGCCCTGCCGCAAAACGACTTGGTCTGTAATCCAATCGCTTTGCGGCCTCCAGCACACGTTCAGCGGTTTCCTTACCGATATCACAATCAAGCGTACCGTCCTCTCTTCGCGGTGCATTCAGAACACGCGAAACCAGGGTGGTTGACACACCCAGTTCTCTGGCCAAATCCTTAAGTGTAACTCTACCCATTGCGTCTTTTGATAGGCAAAGATACGAAACTTTATCGATAAAGTGAGCCTGAAACGACTATTTTCGATATCAAAGCCTAAAGCGCCTCCAGCACCTCATCCAGACTGAGGGCATCCTCCATCCGATAGCCGCCGCAAAGAGTGCGCTGAAGCGCAGCGAGGTGCGCCCCGGAGCCCAGGGCTTCGCCAAGGTCGCGGGCGAAAGCGCGTATGTACGTCCCCTTGGAGCAGGCGATGCGGACCGTGGCCTCCGGCAGCCCCAGGCCCGACGTATCCGCGAGATTGATCCGGGCCGATGCCGTTGTATGCCCGGCCAAAACGTCTTCACCTCCGCGGACTAAAACTTTTCCTCCCGAAAAAAGGTCGGAAAAGTTTTGTCCGCTCCGGTTATCGAAGACGTTTTGTTCCACTCCGGATGCGTTAAAGTCCAGCAGTTCAAGCTCGGTTATCTCGATTGTATTGCGCTGGAGGAGAGACATGGACACTTCGTCCAGCTTGTCGGTCTCCCCCTTACGGTAGAGCTTTCGCGCGAGTTCGTAGGCACGGACTCCATCGACCGACTTGGCGCTGAAAAGCGGCGCCACCTGCTCCTGAGTGCCGATGAAGCCCTTCAGGGCCTCCTCCACGGCATCGGCAGTGATGTGCCCGAAGGGGAAGGTGCGGTCCACGTCCTTTTCAAGGTCGTAGGACGGGGTTGTGGCACCGAAGCGGATTGTTGCGATGTATTCCTTGGAGCTGTCCTGAAGCTGCTGGGCGCGCTTGCAGGCATCGCCGATGCAAATCAGAAGGAGGCCCGTTGCCAGGGGATCCAGCGTGCCGGCATGGCCCACCTTCAGGTTCTTCTTGCCGAAGTGCTTCTTGGCGGCGAACTTCACTTTGCGAACGACATCGGCAGAGGTCCAGCGGAAAGGCTTGTCAATTGGAAGGACAATTCCGCCGGGATAGTCTGCAATGTCCTGGGAAAAGGGCGTCATGCGCAGGGAATCTTGTCGATGCGCTTCTGATGGCGGCCACCCTCGAAGGGAGTATCCAGCCAGGTGCGCACGATAAGGGATGCGGTGCGGTAAGGGATGAAACGGGCAGGAAGCACCAGCACGTTGGCATTGTTGTGGGCCTTCACAAGGGCGCCGATTTCCTTCGACCAGGCAAGCCCGGCGCGGATTCCCTTATGCTTGTTAAGAGTGATGGCCATGCCGTTTCCGGTGCCGCAGAGGGCTATTCCGGCATCCACTTCGCCCTTTTCCACTGCATTGGCCAGTGCGTGGGCATAGTCCGGATAGTCCACGCTCTGGGTGGTGTCCGTGCCGAAGTTCACGACGGTGATTCCGCGGGTTTTAAGAAGGCGGATGAGCTTGTTCTTGTAGTCCACGCCGGCGTGGTCGTTACAAATGCCTATTATCATATTATCGCGTTTTTACATACTTCCACAGCCTCTTTGTCCGGCCTGCAGCAAAGTTTGAAACAGGGGACGTTCATGGCCACACGCTCCACGGTGGGAACAAGTGCATCCATTATTCCGTGATTCCAGCGTATTGTGGACACGGCAGCTATCACGCTTGCATAGGCGCTTAGCGGGGCAAGGCGCGTGATTTCGTTCACGGGAGACTGCTCCAGCCTCACAAGCGCATTCACGGGAGCCTTCACGTTGCGGTAGCAGAGGGTTTTGCCGCTCCAGGGAGAGCCATAGACCATGCATTCACCTTCTTTTGAGAAGCGGATCACGGGATTGTCGTCGTTCATCAGGTCGCTCTCCGGGACATATTCGTGCCACAGACGGCTATGTGTGCTCTTTCCGGTTCCACTCACTCCGAAGAAGAGATTCGCCTTTCCCTTGTATCTGGTTACGGATGCATGAAGGAGAAGGGTCTGGAGCGGAGCGGTCATGAAGGTGTACTGGATCATGAGCGATGTGTTCACCTGAAGGGCGGTACAGCTGCGGGGAACCCTTTCGCGGGCATAGTAATGCCCCCTGGAGCAACCAGCCTCCATAACGAATAGCCCCACAGGATAGTCCTTTTCAAGCAGATACTCGTAAATTGTCCTGCCGCAGTGGGTGTACCCGTAATAATAAGGAGGCAGCTCATCAACGGCGGTTACCTGCTTCCACTGAGGGCGGGAGGCCTCCAGTTCCTCAGGAATTCCAAGATGCACGGTGAGCGTGAAAAGGGGGTCGTCCACATCATCGACCTGGAAAGGAGCATACTGCTGCATGTCCAGAGCATGGCGGAAAGCGTCTTTTTCCTCTGCGGAAAGAGTGTCCCAGCGCTCCTTTGTCATATGGTCCTTGCCCATGAGGGATTCGTTCACGCCAAGCTGCTCCGGCCTGTCTGCCGGAACCGACTCCACGCCTATGTCTTCTCCGGCCCTGAGCCTTTCCACCTGTTCTTTCTGCCTGGGGCTGAGTTCAGCAAAAGTCCAGGGCTCTTCCAGCACCACTTTCACTCTGTGGCCGCCGATTGAATATGTCTTTTCGCTCGTTTTCATAGTTCAGTGCCACGAATATACGAATTTTCCGCGAACATACGGGAAAAATTCGTTATATTGCACCATGCAAAGAAGAGATTTCATTAAGGCGGGGGCCGTACTCACGGCTGGAGCGGCGCTTGGAATGGGATGCCGCGGCCCGCAGGGATTCAACATCGGCCATGGCAATGGAAAGATGCAGCTGAAGTTCTTTCCCTATGAACTGGAACTGCGCCACACTTTCACGGTTTCATCGTTCAGCCGGAAGAGCACTCCGGATGTACAGGTAGAAATTCAGTATGATGGGATTAGCGGATACGGCGAAGCCTCCATGCCGCCATACCTTGGCCAGAGCGTGGAATCTGTGTGTTCTTTTCTGAAGAAAGTTAACCTGGAACAGTTCCCGGATCCTTTTCAGATGGAGGACATACTCGCTTATATCGACAGTCTGTCTCCCGGGGATTCCGCCGCCAAGGCCGCAATCGACATTGCCCTGCACGATCTCGTGGGCAAGCTCCTCGGGGCGCCGTGGTACAGAATCTGGGGGCTGGATCCGGGGAAGGCGCCATCGACAACTTTCACTATCGGGATTGACACCCCGGAGGTGGTCCGCGAAAAGACGCTGGAAGCCGTGGGACGCTTCAATATCCTTAAGGTGAAGGTGGGAATGCCCACCGACAAGGAGATGATAGGGGCAATCCGCTCCGTCACGGACCTTCCGCTGGCGGTGGACGCGAATCAAGGTTGGAAAGACCGCAGCGAGGCCCTGGACATGATTCACTGGCTCAAGGAGCAGGGCGTGGTGATGGTGGAACAGCCTCTGCCGACAACTCAGCTGGACGACACTGCCTGGCTCACCGAGCGCAGTCCCCTCCCCGTCTTTGCCGATGAATCCGTTCAGCGCCTTGCCGATGTAGCCGCGCTTCAGGGGGCATTCTCAGGAATAAACATCAAGCTGATGAAATGCACCGGAATGCGCGAGGCGTGGAAGATGGTAACCCTTGCCCGCGCTCTGGGAATGAAGGTTATGGTGGGCTGCATGACCGAAACCTCGTGCGCAGTATCGGCCGCCGCACAGCTATCCCCCGCCGTGGACTTTGCCGACCTTGACGGCAATCTCCTCATCACCAACGACCGCTTTACGGGCGTTCAGGTGGAAAGCGGAAGGCTTGTGCTGCCTTCCACTCCGGGAATAGGAGTGAGCCTTATTTAGAAAAGGGGAAAAATATTTGCAAATTCAAAACTTTCTCTCTATTTTTGCAGTCCCTTTTGGAAACAGGGGCGTAGCTCAGCTGGTTTAGAGCGCTTCAGTCACATTGAAGAGGTCATCGGTTCGAATCCGATCGTCCCTACAAAATGAAGAGACCGACAATTCTGCCGGCCTCTACTTTTTTTAATTCATTTCCAGGAGTTCATCCATGAACTCGCGGTTGTTCGCAAGACGGGGGACCTTGTGCTGGCCTCCCAGTTTGCCGTGTTTGTCCAGCCACTCGTGGAACAGGCCCTTGTGGGCAGGAATCAGTTCCAGGTGGGAAAGGACAATGTCTTCGAAGCGCTTGGCATCATAGTCGGAATTCAAGGCGCGGAGTGCCGTGTCCAGCTCCATGGTGAAGTGTTCCATGGAATCCGGCTCGTGTGCGAATTCCACAAGCCACTGGTGGCAGGCCTTGCCGTGTTCGTCCATAAAGACAGGCGCAGCAGTGTATTCGCGCACCTTTGCACCGGTTTTCTGGCAGGCTATGTCAATACCCTTTTCGGCGTTTTCCACTATGAGTTCCTCCCCATAGGCATTGATGAACTGACGTGTTCGGCCTGAAATGACGAACTTGTATGGATCTTTCCTGGTAAAGCGGACTGTGTCGCCGATAAGATAGCGCCACAGGCCGTTGGAGGTGCTGATTACCATTGCATAATTCACTCCGGTCTTCACTTCCCAGAGGGGAATTGCCTTTGCGTCCTTCTTTCCAAGCTGGGCAAGCGGAATGAACTCATAGAACACGTCATAGTCCACCATCAGGGTCATGGCAGGATCGTCCGGATCCGTCTGCACGCCAAAGAAACCTTCTGATGCGTTGTAGGTTTCGATGTAGTGCATGTTGGGCGAGGTTATGATCTTGTGATACAGGTCCCTGTACGGAGTGAAACCCACGCCGCCATGGGCGAAGAACTCCAGATTAGGCCATATCTCGTCCAGGGTTTCCTTTCCGGAAATCTCCAGCATGTGGCTGAGCACAGAAAGCCACCACGAAGGCACACCGCTTATGGATGTGACATTCTTCTTCATGGCATATCGGGCCAGTTTTTCCCTCTTTTGTCCGAAATCGCTAAGGGAAGCGATTTCCATGGGCGGGCCTATCTTCATCGCTTTCCGGAGTATGGGATGGATGGACGATGTCATTATGGCGCTCACGTCACCGGTACGGGAAGTGGGCGTGTCCAGAGCAGGGTCGAAACTGCCGGAAAGGATTAGTGCGTGGCCAAGGCTCACGCGGGACTTGGGGTTATGGGCAAGATAGACGGCCGTGACATCATGACCGCCCATCATGTGAAGACGTCTGAGTCCACGTTTCGTTACCGGGATGAACTTGCTGCGTCCCGCAGTGGTTCCCGAGGATTTGGCGAAAAATTTCACCTGGCCGGGCCACAGAATGTCCCTTTCACCCTGGCGCATGCGTTCTATGCGCTCCTGAATATCGTCGTACGTGCTTAAGGGAACGTTATTGGCGAAATCTCTGTAACCGTTTATACTACCGTACTTGTGCTCCTTTCCCCATTCGGTGTCCACCGCTTTGCGGATGAGCCTCATAAGTACCGTTTCCTGCATGTCACGAGCCGATGACGCATACCGCGCGATCGCCTTTCTTCTGCCGCTTAGATAAAGGCTGGCTAAACTAGTTATAAAATCCATTCTACCGAGCTTCCAGGAACCTGTGCGAGGAGTTCTCTTCATCGACGCTCGCAAGGAGTCCCAGTTCTATTACATTTCCGAATTCGTCATTTATTCCGCCGCCGAAATATCTCATGTTGGGGAAAAGACGCATATATGAGTTGATAATGGGAGGGATGCGGGTACCGAGCTTCATGATACTGGCTTTCAGAATTCGATAGTCGGTATTGAAATCCTCGCCGTTGAACACTGATTCATCCACATCAATTACCATCTGGTTCTTTGCCGTGGCCGTCTGGCCGGGCTCTTCGTGGAACCGTTTGCGGAAGAAGGCCATCAGAAGACCGAGCGCTTCCTTGGGATAGCTTGGATACACCGTGACTTTTCCAAGATAGTGCTTCATCCCGAATTCGGGCGACAAGGCACCTACGCCTCTGAACAGACCGTCCAGAATGAAGATATTGCGCCTCACGGCATCTCCGGTTACCTGAAAATCGGTGACGATATAGGAGCGGCTGAGCTCAATAGTCTCCGGGAATTCTTCCTTGAGGAATTTATCGCTGTACGTAAACAGGTGGGCCGACGGGATGAGGGGCTGCCCGTCATCGCCGAAACGGCAGTTGTTTCCGCAGACGAAACGGTATCCGCCAAGCACCTCCGCATTGTCCGGATCCCACGCCACAAGCTGCTTGAAGCCATAGGAAGGGTCCAGGTCGAAGTGGTCCAGATCGGCCGCCTTGCCGGTGCCGCCGCCGTCGTGGCGGAAGGCGAGTTCACGGACGCGTCCTATTTCCTGCATCACATTGGGTGCGGTGGTGTTGTCCACCATGTGTATTTCATATCCGCCGTGCGGCGCATATACAAAGAAAGTGTCTTTGTTCAGTTCCGCTCGCAGAAGATCTTTGGCTATAGGTTTAATTACGTCTGTCATAAGAATGTCTTCTTCTCCGAATGGCAAATTTACATTGTTTTGTAATAATATCAAACGTTAAAACGTATGCTAACAGCAATTTTTTCTAGAAATTCACGGTGAAACCGACACCGGAAGGAGCTGCACCGAAATTCAGGGAAACATCGGAGGAAAGACTGGCGGCGTTGGCATTGTTCCAGTCCTGGACTATAGAGTTCATCTTATGATTGTTCACCACCACTATGGGAATACCGGCCACAGCCGTTGCAGCTCCGGTTCCCACCGCAATTCCGCTGCCTATAAACCAGGGCTCGAACTGTCTTCCAAGATTGTCCATGGCTTCCTGGCCGCCTATCGCCACAAAAATAGCAACCACCACGTACACAAGGCCTGCGCCGACGAATGTGACCGCACCGGCGGCTGCGACCGAAGAACCGCCGATGATGAGGCCCTTACCGACCGCACGACCGCTTTTGTATCTTTGCCAGTCGGCAGTGCGGTCCAGGCCATCGACATTGGCAAGGATAACCGCCTGCTCGTCGGCATTCAGAAGTATTCCGTCCATTTTCATCCCGGCGCGGTAACGCTCCAGGACTCCGGTGAATTCGCTGTCGTTAAACTGTGCTGATGCTGCGACGCAAATGAACATGCAGATTGCTGTGAGAAGGAAACGCGTTTTCATGATGAATCGTTTATTTTACGCAAATAAACGCTTTATTCCGGTCTTTTGCAAATATTATGATTATATTTGCCTGCATGAAACGCATTATACTTTCCATCCTCGCACTGGCTTTTTGCCTGCTGCTTTCCGCCGAAGAATATGGCGTCGTGAATCTTTCCGTATGCAATATGCGCAGGACTTCCACCTATTCCGCCGAACTGGTGTCACAGGCCGTGCTTGGTACTCCTGTCCACATTCTGGAAGTGGACAAAGGCTGGCCCCTGATCCAGACTCCGGACGGATACAAGGGATACGTGAACCGCGATGCCGTTTTCCGTATGTCAAAAGCCCAGTATCACCAGTGGAACCAGGCGCCCAAGGTGCAGGTTACCGCACTTTTCTCAGTTGTGATTTCGCACCCCGACGAAGCCGGTGAAACGGTGTCCGACGTTGTGGGCGGAAACAGGCTCTGGTATCTCGGGCGGCACGGGAAATATCTTAACGTGCGCTTCCCGGACGGCCGCGAAGGATATATAAAGGATACCGACGCCATGAGGGAGGACGAGTGGAAAGCAGGCCTGCGCCAGGATGCAGACGCCATTCTGAACACGGCCATGTCCATGATGGGCTTTCCCTACCTGTGGGGCGGCACATCGCCCAAGGGCTTCGACTGCAGCGGCTTTGTGAGAACGGTCCTGGCCATGCACGGGATAATCATCCCCCGCGATGCCAGCCAGCAGGTTCCTGCAACCGAAAAGATAAGTACCGAATCCGGCACGGACCTTCTGCTGCCAGGGGATCTGGTATTCTTCGGCAACAGGGACACCGGATATGTGCGCCACGTGGGCTTCTACCTGGGAGAAGGGAAATTCATCCACTGCATCGGCAAGGTGCACATAAACAGCTTCATTCCCACGGACCCGGACTACGACAAAGGGAACTCCCCCACTCTCCTCTACGGGGGCCGTCTCCTTCCCTACATCGACAAGAATCCCCTTGCCAACACCTACTGGACAAATCCGTATTACCTTGAATAACGCCGTGGGGGCTATATAGCTGACTCTCAGCGCATTACAAAACGTTCCCCTGGTGTGTTTTCACCAGGGGAACATCCTATAAAAGGCTGGAGGCCAATTACTTAGCCTCCACGCTTAACTAGAACACGTCCGGTTCCTTGTGCTCCTCGTGACGGGGCTCGCGGGGCTTGCGCTCGCGGTTGTCACGACGCTCGCCACCTTCCCTGCGCTCGCCTTCGCGGCGTGGACCACGGTTGCGGTCACCTTCCCTGCGTGGACCGTCCTTGCGGTCGCCTTCGCGGCGAGGGCCACGGTCGCGGGGCTTGGGCTCCACATAACCTTCGGGTTTCTCTGTGAGGGCACGCATGGAAAGACGCATCTTACCTGTCTTGGCATCGATTTCAAGAAGCTTCACATCCACTTCCTGGCCAACCTTGAGCACATCCTCAACCTTCTCGGTCTTGTTCCATGCGATCTCGCTCACGTGAAGGAGACCTTCCTTACCGGGGAGGATTTCCACGAATGCGCCGAATTCAAGGATGGAGACCACCTTTCCGTGGTACACCTGGCCGGCCTCGGGAACTGCGCAGATACCCTTGATGCGCTCCAGAGTAGCATCCATGGCAGCCTTGTCGGTGCCGAAGATGTCCACAACACCCTTGGTGGTACCGTCGCCGTTGTCCACCTCTTCGATGGTGATGGTGGTGCCGTATTCCTTCTGCATTCCCTGGATTGTTTCGCCGCCCTTGCCGATGATTGCACCGATGAATTCGGAAGCAACCTCAAGCTGGACCATGCGGGGAACGAAGGGCTTGTAGTCTTCGCGGGGCTCGGAGATGGTCTTGAGCATCTCGCCCATGATGTGGATACGGCCCTGACGTGCCTGCTCCAGTGCTTTTTCAAGGACTTCGTAGCTGAGGCCATCGACCTTGATATCCATCTGGGTGGCGGTGATACCGTCCTTTGTACCGGTGACCTTGAAGTCCATGTCGCCAAGGTGATCTTCGTCGCCGAGGATGTCGGTGAGGATGGCGTAACGCTCGTTCGGGCGCTCTGCATCTGTGATAAGGCCCATTGCAACACCTGCCACGGGCTTCTTGATCTTCACGCCTGCATCCATGAGTGCGAGGCAGCCACCGCACACAGAGGCCATGGAAGAGGAACCGTTGGATTCAAGGATATCAGAAACAACACGCACTGCGTAGGGGAACTCGGGGGCTGTGGGAACAACCGGCTTGAGAGCACGCATTGCAAGGTTTCCGTGACCGATTTCCCTGCGGCCGGTGCTCCTCTGGGGCTTGGCCTCGCCTGTTGCGAAAGGAGGGAAATTGTAGTGCAGGACAAACTGCTGGTCTTCCTGGATAAGGACTTCGTCCATCTCCTTCATGTCCAGTTTGGTGCCCAGGGTGACTGTTGCCAGGGACTGGGTTTCGCCGCGGGTGAAGATGGCGCTGCCGTGTGCGCAGGGCAGATAGTCGGTTTCGCACCAGATGGGGCGCACCTCGTTGGTTGCGCGGCCGTCCAGGCGCTTGCCTTCGTCAAGGATAAGGTTGCGCATCGCTTCCTTCTCCACTGCGTGATAGTAGCGGTCCACCATGGCGGCTTTCTCTTCCTGCTCTTCCTCCGGGAGGGTTGCAAGGAATTCGGCCTTGATGGCATCGAAGCCGTCCTCACGCTCGTGCTTGGGCTTTGCGCTGCCGGCAAGAGCATAGCACTTGCTGTAGCAGAACTCGTGGACTGCAGCCTTCAGGGCCTCGTCCTCTTCGTCGTGAGGATAGTCGCGCTTGTTCACGTCGGTTCCCAGCTCGTGCATGAGTTCCTTCTGGACGCGGCAGTGCTTCTTGATTTCTTCGTGGGCAAACTTGATGGCCTCCAGCATGTCGTGCTCGGAAACCTCGTTCATTTCGCCTTCAACCATCATGATGTTCTCCTCGGTGGCTGCAACCATAAGGTCAAGGTCGGCCCTCTTGCCATCCTCGAAGCCGGGGTTGATAACGAACTTTCCGTCGATGCGGGCAACCCTTACCTCGGAAACGGGACCGCCGAAAGGAAGGTCGCTGGTTGCGAGTGCCGCCGATGCTGCAAGGCCTGCAAGTGCATCGGGCTGAATATCTTTTTCTGCCGAAATGAGGTTCACGTTAATGAAAACCTCCAGGTGGAAATCGTCCGGCCACAGGGGACGGATGGGACGGTCCACCAGGCGGGCTATGAGCACCTCATAGTCCGAAGGGCGGCTTTCCCTCTTGAGGAAACCTCCGGGAAAACGGCCGGCGGCATAGTACTTTTCACGGTAATCTACTGTGAGGGGCATGAAGTCTGTACCCTCTTTCACCTCTTTAGCGCAGGTGACGGTGGCAAGGAGCATGGTGCCACCCATTTTGACAACGGCTGAACCGGCGGCCTGCTTGGCCAGTTTTCCGGTCTCGATTTCGATAACTCTGCCGTCGGGCAGTGTGATCGTCTTTTTGATAATGTTCATCTGTTACGTCTTTCGTCTATATAGCGTATCCGGACCGTCCGGATATCGTTTTCTTTTGAAAAAGGGGGAAGGGATGCCTTGCATCCGAACCCCCTTTGTTTCCTATTTTTTGCTTATCGGCGGAGGCCAAGCTCCTTGACGATAGCCCTGTATCTCTCAATGTCCACCTTCTGAAGGTAGTTCAGAAGCTGACGACGTTTGCTCACCAAGCGGAGGAGGGAGCGACGGGTGGATACGTCTTTCTTGTTCCTCTTCACGTGCTCGGTAAGATGAGCGATACGGTAGGAAAATAAAGCAACCTGACTCTCAGGTGAGCCGGTGTCCTTATTGGACTTCCCGTACTTCGCGAAAATCTCTTGCTTTTTCTCAGGCTGTAAGTATTCTGCCATAAGTGCAATGAGTTTTGATTAAATTAAGCTCTGCGGGACCCTCCCGCAAAAAAGTCTGCAAATATAGACATTTCCTGCGAGAAAACAAAACTTATTCGAGCATCATTGCGCGGAAATCGACAATATCTTCCTGCGGCACGCCGGCGCTGAGGAGGTAGTTCTCGCAGCACTGCTTGAAAGAGTCGCAGGGACCGTAATTTTTCTTGATATAGTGACAGGTATTATAGATTCCGTCCACCCTAGTGTGGAACGACTTTCCGAACATGCTGTAGCCCTTGGGCGCAAAATAGGTGATCTCGTAATCCTTGCCGATATCGCCCTCTCCCACTCCCAGGACTCCAAGGAGCAGGGCCGACATCGTCCCGGTGCGGTCCCTCCCTGCCGAGCAGTGGAAGTACACGCCCCTACCTTCACGAAGGCTCTTGACGATGAAACGGAACGCACGCGCCACTCCGGCCTTGTGCTTCCCAAGCATCACGCTTCCGCCAAGGGAAATGCCCGGAGCGCAATAGGTGAAAGCGGAGCCAAGCGGAGAGAACGACGATATGTGCGAAGTGTCCCTGAGGTCAAGCTCCGCCCCTATGCCCGCAGCGGCGAAATCGGCCTTTCCCTGCGCGTTGAAATACACCGATTCGCTGTCATCGCCCACGATGCGCGCCCCGCGGTAGAGCTTGCGGAAAGCTACCGTCCGGCCATCCGTGGTTTTCCAGCCTCCAAGGTCCCTGGCATTGCGCACCCCCGGCTGGAAAAAAACCTGGTGAAGCGAGCCGGCGGCATAAAAGCGCCCCATCGCCACAGTGTCCTTTTCAGAGTCCAGCACCTGCCAGGAATAATCCCTGCCCGGTACCATATTATATATGTCGATGCCGGAAGAATCCTCCGGGACGTCATACTCGAAGCTCCACTCCCCTTCTTCCACCCGGATCGTAAGCGGGCCGGCGGCGGTGGAATCGGCCTCCCATCTTAAATGCACGGCAGGGGGGATATCGGCCTCTCCGGGGCCGCCGGGATATTTGAAGATGTGGGTGACGGAATGGTCGTCATTGGGATAACGGACCTCCCTCATGAAGGAGTCGATGACGGGGCTGGTAACAAGGAAAGTGTCCACCTGCGGAATATCGGCCTGCCTCCTCATCCACGAGCACGAGGAGAGGAGCAGAAGCAAGGCGGATATGCGCAGAAAGGTTTTCATAATCATGTAAAGATAGCAATTATTTTGCAAACTCCTGTTTTCATGGCTATCTATTCTTATGGATTTTCCAAGTGATTTGGAAAGAAGTTGTATTGGAAGTCATAACTTCGATTCAACGGTGTAGATTGTGGATATATATTGCGCTCAAAGGGGCGTCCCGCCCCTAGCCGCG